>Ga0111159_1091_pt1 | contig 12070 bp, 11 predicted proteins | sample DeeMarSeWOR28_12_FD_80259 | JGI IMG/M metagenome (GOLD analysis project Ga0111159, IMG submission 80259) | Myxococcales bacterium SG8_38 | reverse complement strand
CTCGGGCGGCGTGCCAATCGGAGGTGGTTGCTGTCTTGCCGATTGGCACTTCGCACGTCCGCTCCACCTCATGTCGCGTTTTTCCGAGCCCTCCTTACATCGACTTCTTCGGAGATTGAGGTGCGCGTCGGGGATTCGGGGATCGGGATCTGTGGGTTGCGGATCGGGTGTGCAGCCCTCTCGATCTGTCCTCCTGCCGGGGCTTGGCGGAACGCGATGCGGGGATGGGGCGACGTAGCGAGTGACAATTCCGACGTTGATGCTGCGCTTCGGTCGCATCACCACAGACCGTGACTGCACGAGAGGCAACCGCGAAGCGTGAACCCGCAATCCCCACCCCGCCGCCCCCACGCTAGCGCCTAAGCCGAGCCGTTCGACACATCCCCGTGTCGTGTTCCGTCAAGCCCCGGCATGCGCCCGCCCCGTTCCGTGGAGCCTCGTGTCGTGTTTTTTCCGAGCCCGTTCTTACGCCCGTCGCGACCCGTCCTCTGGGGATCGAGGTCTACGAGGATTCGAAATTCTCGTGATTCCAGCCTCGATTTGGGGGGTGCCCGGTGCGGCTGGCTATTCTGAGAACGTAACGTGGCGCACAACGAGCAAACGGACGTGGAGCAACTCACGCTCTGCCTACAGCAAGGCATCGCCGGCAGCGAGCACGTCGATCCGCGAGAGGCGCTCGGCCTCACCCCGGATGCGGCGGACGCTCGGGTCGCGCGCGCGCTAGTGCGTACGTTAGCGCACCACGACCTCCAGCAAATCGGCACTCACGAGATCGATCCCAAAGCCGCGCGGCATCCTTCCGTGAGGCCACCCACCGAAGTCGCGATGGATCCCTCGTTCCTCGGGCGCTTGAGCACCACGGGCTCGGCCGAGCTGTCGGTCGAGCGGATCGACGACATCGCGACGATTCTTGCAGTTCTGCGCGCAGGATCTCGGCGGCAGCGACGTGCAGCGCTGGGCACCCTTCGGGACCGCCTGCGCGATCGCCGCTCGGTGTCAGGAGATGGGCTTCGCCAGGCGGTAGAGACTCTGCTCGAGCTTCGGGACGTCGAGCTCGGATCCGAGCTCGCACAAATTCGCGCCGAGCTTCCGGGAACGCAGGGACGCGAGGCCCGCAACGAGCACGAGCAATGGAAGCGTCTTGCAGCCCGAGTGGAGAGCTCGATCACCGCGTTTTGGGATGGTCAGTCGAGCGTCGAGCCCATCCAAGCCTTGCCTGGAGATCAAAGAGCGCTTCTGCTGATGCGAATTGGCGAGCTCCCCGACTCGGTCGTTCACCACATCAGCGCGATCATCGAAGGAAGCGACGGTTGCACCATGCTCGAGTCCCGCGTCGGCCTGCTCGCGTCGTTGCGATATGCGACGGATCCCCGCTTGGTTCCTGCGCTGATCGCCGTCATCGAAGCAGAACGAGGCGAGCTCGTCGCCCGGGCGGCCCGTGTGCTCGGAGGAATTGACGACGCGCGGATCCATCCCGCCCTGGTGGAGCGCTTCGAGCGCAGCTTCTTGGAAGAGGAGAGGTTGGCGCTCGCCGCTGCGCTCGGGATGCTCGGCGACCACCGTGGCGCCGCGGAGGTACGGAGCTCACTCGAGGAGGACCATCCTCGGCTGCTGCTTCAGGCGCTCGAGGCCATGGAGAGCTTGGGATCCGCGGAGCACACCGATCTGGTGATGAAGTTCCTCGATCACCCCGACGTGGTGATCGCAACCCAGGCAGTGCGCACGGCAGGACGCATCGGTGATGGCCGCGTCCTCGACGAGCTGACCGAGAGATACAACACCACGTCCGTGCCGGCGCTGCGGGCGGCCATCGAAGACGCGCTCTTGGCGGTCGCAGCACGCATGGAGCTGCGGGGCGAGGAAGCGGCGAAGATCGACTGGTCGGAGGTCGGGAACAAGCCGGATCCACGCAAGAGCAGAGGGGACAGCTTTCCATCGATCTTCCTGGGATGGCGTGACTACTTCATGGGGCGCGTGTGGCTGTTGCTCGGGAGGCTGAGCTGGGCCGTCGCGCGCTTCGAGTCCGCTGCAGCCAGACGCAACGCCTGGGTCGTGCCCCTCATCGGCATTGGCATGGCCTTCGCACGGCGCGAGCAGTACGCTTTGGCGCTCCCCGCGTTTCGACGCGCCATCGAAATCGACCGGCCGCGCATCGAGCGCAATCCCATCCTGGTGCGCGCCATGGCCAAGTCCTTTCTTCACCGCGCAGAGCAAGTCGAGAAAGAGGGGGCCCCAGGGACCGTCCGTATCGAGCTGAAACGAAAACACGAAGCCTTCAGGCGCCAGGAGCATCCCCATGTCGATTCTGCTGCGTGATGCGGCGGCTCGGTATTTGCGCACCAAGAGCCCCACGGCCGCGGATGGAGCCGTTCAGCGTGTGAGCATCGAGATCGAGCTCGGTGGTCGCGTGGAGACGGTGATGCTGAGCTTTCGAGATGGCTCGCTCTGCTGCGTCTCGAGCGACGGTCAGAGTGATGGCCCGCACGTCTTGGCCGCGCTGCAATTCATCACTGCCGCGGAGCGAAGCGAGGAGGCCCCGCGGATCTCGCTCAACCCGGGCGCCGCCATGGTGCTGGAAACACCGCAAGCACCAGAGCTGGCCGAGGCCCTCGACGATCTGCTCACCGCAATTGCACGGGTCGGAGCGGACAAATCCCGCTACGCGCCATCGGTCGAGACGGCGATCGAGCGAGTGGTCCAGGTCGCACCGCAGCCAACCCCAGCCGGGCTGGCGCGTTTCGTCGGGCGGTTGCAACAGGAGATGCGCTCAGGGGAGATCTGGCGCATCGCCCGAGTGCTCGAAGGAGCATCGCAGTTGGTCGAAGCGCTTCGCGCACCCGAGGCGACCAGGGAATCCGAGCAGCGCATCGAAGCTTGGCTGGGGCCTCGACCGGGCACCAAGCCGAGCGTGGAGCTGCTCTTTGACCGCACCATGATCGAGGTGGGCCGTGAATGGCTCGCGTGCACGGACCGCGCACGCATTGAGCGGCGGTACCTCGTCGATGCCCAATCGGGCGCCGTCTACCGAGAAGACCGGCCTAGAAATGCATCCGCCTCGCTCGGTCCCTGTCCGCGCGAGCTGCGGGTGGGGCTCGCCGAGGTCGAAGCGGGGCCCACCCCAAAACGAATCCGAGTTCTGCAATACGAAGTCCAGCCCGACGTCGCTGAGAAGTCGTGGGAACGTGTGCGGCAAGTCGCGAGCCGCAGCATCGCGCAGCTCACCGAGAGCTACCGCCGTTCGGTGCGAGCGTATCCCGCGTTGGGGGAGCCATTCGGCGTCATCGCGCCCTACCGGATCGAAACCGGCGACGTGTTCAAGGCCTTTGATTCCGACGGTCACCAGCTCGTCCTGGACAGGACGGAACGTCGAGGCGCCGTTCTCGCATTCTACGACTTGCTCGCCCGCGGCGAGGAGCCCACCTGGCTGGCCGGTCGCCTCACGGACACCGGAGGCACGTTGTGCCTGGTGCCCTTCGCGTTCGGCACGCGCAACCGGCCCTACCTTCGACTTTAGGGCCCTCGACGCCGCGACTGCCGTCGGCTATCCGAGGCCGCATCTGTACGTGCTATGAGTCTCACACGACGGCCATGGCAACAACATCATCCCAAGCCCGCGCTCCTTCCAAACGTTCGCTCCACGCCCGTCGCCTTCCGCTCGCGCAAGGCGCCGAGCAGCTGGCTCATCTTCGTCGGTTGTCCCTGGCACGCGAGTTCGACGATGTCCTCGGGAGCCAAGCGCTCTGGCCGCTGCGTCCTACGTCGATCGACGTGCTGCAGATCAACGTCGGCAAGCTGTGCAATCAGACCTGCCGTCATTGTCACGTCGACGCTGGCCCCGACCGAACCGAGATCATGACGCACGAGACGGCGCAACAGTGCGTGGACATTCTTCGCGAGGCACCCATTCCAAACGTCGACATCACCGGCGGCGCCCCGGAGCTCAACCCCAACTTCCGTTGGCTCGTCGAGCAATGCACGTCCCTCAACCGACACGTCACGGACCGATGCAACCTCACGGTTCTCGAGAGCGGGGCTCACCGCGATCTTCCGGAATTTCTCGCGCAACACCGAGTGGAGCTGATCTGCTCGCTCCCGCACTATCAGCAGGCCTGCACCGACATCCAGCGCGGCGACGGTGTGTTCGAAAAGAGCATCAGGGCGCTACGGCGGCTCAACGAGTTGGGGTACGGCGACGGAAAGTCCGGCTTACATCTCGTCTTGGTGACCAACCCCATCGGAGCGGTCCTTCCGGCGGCGCAGGGTGGCCTCGAGGCCGAATGGAAACGCGAGCTGAAACGTCTTCACGGCGTGTCCTTCGATTCACTCTACACGATCACCAACATGCCGATCAGTCGACACCTCGAGTGGCTTCTCGAATCGGGTCAGCTCGAGAGCTACATGACCCTCTTGGTCGAAACCTTCAATCCCCAGGCCGCCCATGGCGTAATGTGCCGCAACACACTCTCAGTTGGCTGGGACGGACGCCTCTACGATTGCGATTTCAACCAGATGCTCGACATTCCCGTCTCAGACGAGGCGCCCAAGCACGTTCACGACTTCGACCTCGCCGCGCTCGAAGCGCGAACCATCCAGACCAACCGGCACTGCTTCGGCTGCACTGCCGGTACGGGCTCGAGCTGCACCGGCGTGACCGCGTAGGGCTCGGCCAGGTGGCTATCGGCCTCGGATACATCAAAATGCCTCACATGCACCAGGCAACAACGCCCACGCCGACCATCGACTCCGACCATCCTGCGGTCATCGCATTCGCCGCTGAGCATGCCGAGGGGTCGCAAAGCGCGGTGGAGCGAGCCGTGCGTCTCTACTACGCGGTCCGCGACGGCATTCGATATGATCCGTATTCATTGGTCCTGACGGTTCCGGGGCTGCGCGCGAGCACCACGCTCGAGAACGGGCGCGCGTGGTGTGTGCCCAAAGCCGTCTTGCTAGCCGCGTGCTGTCGTGCCCAAGGCATTCCGGCGCGCCTCGGTTTTGCGGATGTCCGCAACCATCTCTCCACGGAACGGCTTCGGCAGTTCATGAAGACGGACGTGTTCTACTGGCACGGCTATACGGCCATCGAGCTCGGCGGCCGATGGATCAAGGCGACTCCGGCGTTCAACGTCGAGCTCTGCAACAAGCTCAGGATCAAGCCGCTGGAATTCGACGGCACCGAGGATTCCATCTATCACCCGTTCGATCTCGACGGCCGCCAGCACATGGAGTACCTGCGCTTTCACGGTGAGTACGATGACGTGCCGATCGACGAAATCATGACGGCATTCACGACACACTACGCGACAATGGGAGACGAAGCACCGGCCGGCGATTTCGAACGAGAAGTCGATGACGAAGCCGAGATGGCGCTCAGGCATCCGGAAGCCGTGGTCCGGCGCTGAACGTCAGGCGTCCTGCAGCTCCACGCGTGCCGGCATGTGGTCGTCGTCCAAGTAGACGACTGCGTCGGCCCGGCTCGGCATCTCTTCCCACATGAACCGCGTGAGTCGCTCGAAATGCATGACGAAACGGCGTACGGCGCTTGGCGCCATGACCCGCTCGCCGCCGCCTGCGGAGCGCAAGCGAGCTTCCTGCTCTTCGCGCCATTCGTACACGCGATCGAAGTCTCGAGGACGCAGCATCACCAGTAGATCGATCTCGGCGAAAAGTCGTTGGTAGCGGCCGCCGAGCTCCCGGTTGACGTACCAACGCCACTCGCCGCTCGCGTCCTCCAGCCGCTCGAGGCCGTTGATCGGCTCCTTCAAATCTTCGCTTCGCTGGGGTCTCGCGCCAACACACCAGCCCTCGAAGATCACGACATCGCAGGGCCCCTCCCATCGAGGCCACTGCGCGACGGGGACGCGGTCATCGGTGGCTTTGTCGAACCTCGGCAGAGCCACGGGCTCGCCTTGTCGGAGGCCGCGTATGACGCGGACTCCGAGATCCACGTCGTGCGTGCCAGGCACCCCGCGTGTTGCGAGGAGCGGATGGATCGCGTGCGCCCGCTGCAGCCGTTCCGCCGAAGTGAGATAGAGATCATCGAGAGATAGAATTGCCGCCCGGTGCCCGTGGCTGCGCTCCAGGAGGCGCTGTAGCAACCGCGACAGCGTCGACTTGCCAGTGCCTTGCGCACCGTTGATGCCGAGCACCAGCGTGCGGCCCTGCACGTGCTCGGCGACCCAAGCTGCCATCGGAACGTAGAAGCCGGCAATCAGCGTATCGGAAGGCCGCGCAATCCCCTCCTCCGCGCACCACGCATCGACATCCGCCCGCACACCGGGAAGCTCACGGCGCAAGCTTTTTCGAGGAGCGGGAGGCCAGAGCATGAGGCGAGGATAACACCGACGCGGACGCACACACGTAAGCACGGGCTCGGAAAAACACGACACGAGGCTCCACGGAACGGGGCGGTCTGCAAAGGTGGCCGGAAGGGCTGGAAGCCTGAGGCCACGCAAACCGCCCCTCGGGCGGCGCGCCAATCGGAGTTAGTTGCACGCATGCCGATTGGCACTTCGCACGTCCGCTCCACCTCATGTCGCGTTTTTCAGAGCCCTCCATACGTCGACTTCTACGGAGGAGGACGGGTCGGGATGGGCAGCACAGCGAACGGGCCGTCGCCTAGTCGTATGGGGACGTGAGAACATGGGCGACGGGGCGCCCGGGCGCGAGCACGCCCGTCGCGACCCGTCCTCCGGGGATCCAAGTTCGGGGATCGGGGATCGGGATGGAGCGCTGGATGGTGGCGTCGGGGGTAGGGCTGAAGTACATCTGCGCGGATGCCGGATCCAAAGATTCGCATTCTGGTCGCCAAGCCCGGGCTCGATGGGCATGATCGCGGAGCGAAAGTCGTGGCGCGGGCGCTTCGCGATGCGGGATTCGAAGTCGTGTACACCGGGCTGCATCAGACGCCTGATATGATCGCCGTGGCGGCCGTGCAAGAGGATGTCGACGCCGTTGGGCTGTCGATCATGTCCGGCGCGCACAACACGCTTTTCCCCGCTGTGATGGACGCGCTTGCCGCGCGTGGTGCCGACGACATCGTCGTCTTCGGCGGTGGCATCGTGCCCGAGCAAGATGCGCAAGAGCTCCTTGCCAGAGGCGTAGGCGCCATCTTCACGCCGGGCGCACAGCTCCAAGAAATCATCGATTGGATCCGTACCCACGTGAAGCCCCGTTCGCTCGCGAGCTAGCGGGCACGGTCGCAGGACCGAGCCGCCCTCAGCGCTCGAGCGGCGGAAGGCCGTGCCCCGGCACGACGAGGGTCTTCCGGTACGCCTCGTAGTCGAAGAGATCGCTGTGCTCTTCGTTGTGGCAGGTCACGCAGGTCGATTCCGGCGTGTCCCGGACTACCGGAACCTCGGGGTTCTTGGTGTGCGCCGCCCCGGGCCCATGACAGCTCTCGCATCCGACGTTGACGAGCGCGCCGTCGAGGTTGTGTGTGACCGTCGAGCCGCCGGGCTGCTCGTATCCGGTGACGTGGCAGCTCACGCAATCGAGGTTGTACTCCTTGTTGCGCTGCTGGAGGGTCAGGTACGCGAGACCGTGCGCGTGATTGCGCCACCAAGCGTACGCCTGCTGATGACAGGCGCTGCATGCCTCCGATCCGACGTAGGCAACCTCATCCGGCCCGAGCGGGAGTGGCTTCAAATTCGCGAAAGCAACTCGGTTTGCTTCATTGACCGCTTTGTCGTGCTTTCGCATCAGCTTGGCTACGCCCTCGTCTCGAGGCGCCTTCTTGGGAAGCTCGATCCAGCGGGCGAAAAAGCTGTTTGAATCGGCCTCGACCGCCGGGGCATCGAGCAACTGCCGCTCCCGCTCGAGCTCGGCCAGTCGCGCACGCTGCGCGTCGAGGTCGGCTCGGTTGACGTCGCCAGCCTGCTCCCAGCCCGCGATCCTCGATGCCAGATCCTCGATTCGTCGCGCGAGCTGCTCGACGCGAGCTCGACGGGACCATTCGCTGCGATCCACGAAAGGCTCCCCCCTTTTTTGCCGGTACAGGTCGACGACGGTCAGCCCTTGCCCCTGGCGACCGGCGTGCAGGGCCCAAGCCCGACCCACGCGATGGGGAGGTGCGGGCGCATCCTCGTCAAGGCCCCCCTGAACCACGAAATCCACGCCGTCGATAGCCCCCACACGATTGGCATCGCGTCGCGATCCGTCCACCAATACGATGGTGAGATCGGTCTCCGCCTGCGCCGTTCCGACCGCGGCCGCGAGCGTTTCACTAGAGGTCCCTTCGCGAACGCCGATGACGGCGAGGCGAAGATCGCCGGCCGAGATTCGGAGCAACTCGGTGTCGCCGTTCATCACCAACCACGCAAAACCGGTGCCTCGGCTCAGCTCGCGCAAAAATGCCGGAGGCTGCGCGCGATCCGTCGACCCCGGCAGTACGGCGTCGACCTCCAAGCGATCCAGAATCGCCGCCAACGTCTTTGCGTTTCGCTTCGCCTGGTCGACCCGCGCAGGAGCGAGCTGGCTGGTATCGAAAAACGTGTCGCCCGCAACGAGAAGGACGACGGGCGACTTCCCGTCACGAAGCGTGCCAACCTGCGCGGCGAGCCGATCGATGCCCCCGAGCGGATTGCTCGTGCACCCGCATGGCTCGAGATAACCCTTGAGGTCGGTCACCAGGACGAGCCGCAGATCCGGTACGGGCTCTTCCGCCGCCTTCTTGCCGCTCCGGTCTCGGCTGCAGCCGAGACACAGGGCCAGGCCCAGGATGGCAAGGAAGCATCGCATCCCATCGGTTCTAGCAACCCAGGGGCGCTCCGCCAAAAACCCCCCGAAGGCCCCGGCTTGACGAAGGGGCGGGCTCTGACTAGCTTCCGGCGTCTTTCGGGTGGGCGAGGTCCCGCCGCTTACGAGGAATCCATGGTCAAGGTTCGACTGGCACGCGCCGGCGCCAAGAAGCGTCCCTACTATCACATCGTCGTCACCGACAAGGAAAAGGCCCGCGACGGGCGTTTCATCGAGCAGATCGGTACGTACAATCCGAGCCGTCCCATCGAAGAGGCGACAGTCGATTATTCGCGCCTCGATTACTGGGTCGGCGTGGGCGCCAAAATCAGCGATCGCGTCCGTGACGTGATCAAACAGCACAAGAAGGCCGCCGCCCCATCGGCGTCCGCGTCCTGAAGCGGGCATCTACGTGGCTGGAGACAGGCTACAGGACCTGATCGCGTACATCGCGAGCTCGCTGGTGGACGATCCCGACGCCGTCGAGGTGAACGTCGTCGAGGAGGACCGCGCCATCGTGCTGGAGCTGACGGTGGCTCCCGACGATCTGGGCAAGGTCATCGGCAAAGAAGGCCGCACCGCCCGCGCCATGCGGACGCTTCTCGCGGCCACGTCGGCGCGGATGCGCAAGCGCGCGATCCTCGACATCCTCGAGTAGCAGCCGCACGCTGGGCATCGCTCGGCGAGGGCGGGCATCGCCGACAAGCTGGCTCGGCGGGCAAAGCCCGGCTCGACGGGCTATGAAAGTGCCAGTGACCCGTGACGCGGAAGCTGTTTCGTGGATCGAGCTCGGCGTCGTGGCGAAACCCCACGGCGTGAGCGGCGAGTTGCGTATTCACGTATTCAACCCGGAGTCGACCCTGTTGCAGGAGCTCGGTGACGTATTCCTGCTGGGCGGAGATGACGAAGAGCCCGCGCTCGTGGAAATTCTGTCGACCAGGCCGGGACCCAAATGCTTGCTCATGCGCCTTGCGGGGGTGGATTCTCGTGATGACGCGGAAGCCCTCAGGGGGTATCTGCTCTGTGTTCCCCGTGAGGCATTGCCCCCGTTGGAGGAGGGTGAATTCTACCACGCGGACCTCATCGGCCTCGAGGCCTTCGAAGGCGCCGAGCCCATAGGAAAGGTGATCGGCGTCATCGATTACCCAAGCGTCGAGTGCCTGAAGATCGAAGTTCCGGGCGGATTCCTCGAGGTGCCCATGCTCCCGGAATGGCTCGAGCGAGTGGACACCGAAGAAGGCAAAGTCCACCTGAGACGGCTCGAGGAGATTCCGCTGCAGAGGAGGCGCGGATGAGATTCGAGATCGTCACTTTGTTTCCGGAGCTCTTCGAGCTGACGCGCACCGGGCTTCTCGGCAAGGCTCAGGACGCCAAGACCATCGACTTGCACACGATCAACCCGCGCGACTTCGCCACCGATCGGCATCGATCCGTGGACGACGCACCGTACGGAGGCGGCAGCGGCATGGTTCTGATGGCGGCTCCGTTCGCGGCGGCGCTCGACCATCTCGATGCGGCGCGAAGCGGCAAACCCGCGCACAAGGTGTTGCTCACACCGCAGGGCGATCGGTTCACACAGGCGCATGCGCGGCGGTTCTCGAAGATAGAGACGCTGACGTTGGTCTGCGGCCGCTACGAGGGATTCGACGAGCGCATCCGGGGGCTGGTCGACGAGGAAATCTCGCTCGGCGATTTCGTTTTGCTCGGAGGCGAGGTGGCCGCGCTGGCGATCATCGAAGCCACCGCCCGTCTGATCCCGGGCGTCCTCGGAAACGAGCAATCCACCGCGGACGAGTCTCATGCGCACGGTCTCCTCGAGTATCCCCAGTTCACGCGGCCCGAGGTATTCCGGGGCGCGCGCGTGCCCGAGGTGCTCCTGTCGGGCAATCATGCGGCGATCGCCCGCTGGCGGCGAAAGGAATCACTGCGCAGGACGCTCGAACGCCGTCCGGATCTCTTGGAAAAAGCCGACCTTTCCGAGGAAGATCGCGCGTGGCTAGACGAGCTTCGCCGGACGCGAACCTGACGAAAATGTGTCAAAAACGTTGCTGAACCCACCCTAGGCTCCGTCGTACACCTAAGCTGGTGGATGCTCTGCAGCCCATGGACATGCTGATCGGCCTCGGAGCCGGGCTTGCGATCTTTTTCTTTGGCGTTTACGAGATGACCGAGGGGATGCGCGCAGCTGCGGCCGACCGGGTCCGCGCAACCCTCGAGCGCTTCACCAAGAATCGAATCTCCTCGGTGCTGACGGGCACCGCGGTCACGGGAGTGCTCGGTTCCTCTTCCATCGTCACCATCATGACGGTCGGCCTCGTCAGCTCCGGGCTCCTCGCATTTCACAACTCCCTCGGCGTGGTCATGGGAGCCAACATCGGCACGACGCTGTCGAGCCAGATCGTCGCGTTCGGGCTCACGGAGTTCTATGGCATCGTGCTCATCGCAGGTGTTGTGATGCGCTTTCTGGTGCCCAACGAGAAGGTCAACGCCTGGGGCACGGCGATCATGGGCATCGGCTTCGTCTTCCTGGGCCTCGAGCAGATCGAAAGCGCCATGTCGCCGATCAAGAGCTGGCCGCCCTTCATCGAAGCGATCGAGCAGATGGAGCATCCGCTCTTCGGAATCGTCATCGGCGCGATGATCACGGCGATCATCCAGTCCTCGTCGGCGATGATGGGCGTCGTGATCATCCTGGCGGCGCAGGGTGGGATTACACTGCCTGCAGGCATCGCGATCATGATGGGCGCCGAGCTCGGAACCTGCGTAGACACGCTGCTTTCGACGATCGGTCAAACCCGAGCCGCGGTGCGGACCGGCGTTTTTCAGCTGCTTTTCAACGTGTTCAACGTGTTGCTCCTCGTCGGCTTCACGGAGGAGCTCGCCGCCATCGCCCAGTCGATGTCCAGGGGAACGGACGCTGCCGCGATCGCGAAGCAAATCGCGCACACCCATGTGATGTTCAATTGCCTGGGCGTCCTAGCCGCCCTCCCATTCGTTCCATGGATGGCAAGAGGCATGATGCGCTTGATCCCCGACAAGGTGCCCGAGGCGTCCCCAGCCGCAATTCGCGGATAGCGAGTCGGCCCCGTGTCGTCCATCGAGTCCCCGGAGAACGGGTCGGGATGGGCGTGCTCGCGAACGGGACCCGCTCGCCCGGCTCCTCAAGTCGCCACACCACTGGGCTCCCGCCCCCTCGCTGTGCTGCGCATCCCGACCCGTCCTCCTTCGTACAAGTCGACGTAAGGAGGGCTCGGAAAAAACGCGACATGAGGTGGAGCGGACGTGCGAAGTGCCAATCGGCATGCATGCAACCACCTCCGATTGGCGCGCCGCCCGA
>Ga0111159_1082_pt1 | contig 12154 bp, 11 predicted proteins | sample DeeMarSeWOR28_12_FD_80259 | JGI IMG/M metagenome (GOLD analysis project Ga0111159, IMG submission 80259) | Myxococcales bacterium SG8_38 | reverse complement strand
AGCCGTTGGTGAAGCAACAAACGTTTCGGCTAGAAAAAGACGCGGCCATGGCTGAGGGACAGCGAAAACCGGGCCTGGACGCTCCGATTCGGGCTGGACGTAGTCCAAAGACGCACATCGGCGTCCGTGGGCAGCCCTAGATCGATGCCATGGAAGGCGGTAGTCCACTGCGATTCCGAGCAGTGGGCGATCGTGGTGCGATGAATCGAGAAGCCCGCGCGGCACAGCGCGCGAACGGCCGCGGCGAACCCCTCGGGCGTGGGCTCGACGACGGCGTGACGGGTCGCCCAGGGGCGTCCCGGGGGTCGTGGGTGCTGCACGCTCAGCGCAAGGGCATCGGCGGCCGAGCCCGCTTCGACATTCACCTCGAGGTCGCCGCCCGAGGCGCTCATGCGAACCATCGCCGAACGGGTCCATGGAGCGAGCGGGCTGCCCAGGCGTCGTAGCGCAGGCTCGAGCAAGTCGCGGAGCTCAGGCGCCACGTCCAAGAGGGGACGCAACGCGAATCCACGGTTCTCGAGCTCCGGATGAGGCACGCGAAGCTCTGGCGATTCATGCGGCCCCCGTTCATCCCAAAGAAGATCGAGATCGATGCTGCGCGGGCCCCACCTTTCGCTCGGGGTGCGACGCCGGCCGAGCCGCCTCTCGGTTCGCAGCAGCACCTGCAGGAGCGCGGGCGCGGGCAAGGCGGTTTCCAGCCGGTACGCCGCATTCAGATAAGGGGGTTGGGGCGGCCCCAACGGCTCGGTTTCGTAAAGCGGAGACACGGCTCGCACCGCAATTCCTTCGCGCGCCGCAAGGAGGTCGCGGGCTGCGGCAATCGATGCCTCACGAGCGCCGAGATTCGAGCCTGCCCCGACGATCACCACCCGCGACACGACCACCTCGACAAAAAGGCAAGAGCTCCCTTTTTTGCTGGGTTGAATGCGGCTAGGTTCACCGCATGTCGGAGATGCCGCTCTTCGAGCGTCTCGAGGATGATGACCACGGCAATGCGGAACCTGTCTTCCGTGTGAGCGAAGTCAACCGTGCCGTGCGTTTCATGCTGGAAGACCATTGGCCCAGCGTGTTGATCGAAGGCGAGCTTTCCGATGTGCGGCGGTCGAAAGGCCATGTTTATTTCACGTTGAACGACGAAGAGGAGCCCGCGCAGCTGCGAGGCGTGATGTTCCAGTCGGACGTTCGCCGAACGAAGGCGGCGTTGCAAGACGGCGCTCGGGTGCGCTTTCGTGGCAAGCTCTCCCTTTACACGGCGCGGGGTCAGTTCCAGCTCATCGCACGCTCGGCGCAGATGGCCGGGGAGGGCGATCTGGCGGCCCAATTTCGAAAGCTCCGCGCCAAGCTGGAAGCCGAAGGGCTGCTCGCTCCCGAAAGGAAACGGCCCCTGCCCAGGTTGCCACGCGTCGTCGGCGTGGTCTCGAGCCGCACGGGCGCTGCGTTGCAAGACATCATGCGCGTGGCCAAAGAGCGGTGCCCCGTGAAGATCCTCGTCGCCGATTGCCGGGTGCAAGGAGAAGACGCGCCGCGCAGCATCGTATCCGCGCTCGAGCTCATCCAGAGGGTCGACGATTTGGATGTGGTCATCATCGCGCGGGGTGGCGGCTCCGCGGAGGACCTCTGGGCCTTCAACGACGAGGGCGTTGCACGAGCCGTGGCCGCTTGCCGCGTCCCGATCGTCAGCGGAGTCGGCCACGAGGTCGACATCACCATCACCGACTTGGTCGCCGACGTCCGCGCGGCGACTCCTTCGAATGCGGCTGAGCTCGTCGTGCCGGAGCGGGAGGCGTTGCTCAGGGATGTACGGTCGCTCGAGCGGCGCTTGAGCCAAGCGTTCGACAACCGAATCGGCGGCCTTCGGCTGCGACTCGAGCGACTGCTGCGGCCTCTCTACGGCGCGAGACGAGTCGTCGTGCCGGTTCGTCGCGAGATGGCCGCCCTAGAGGAACGGCTGTGGCATGCAAGCCGTGCATCGCTTCGAACGCGGCGCGAGCGGCACGCAGAGCTTCACCGCCGCTTGATGCGCCTCGACCCGCGAACGGTGCTGCGGCGCGACCAGCGGGAGCTCGCTTCGCTGAGTGCGAAGCTTCGAGACGCCGGTCGGCTTCCTATCCGGCGTGAGCGGGAACGGCTGCTCGAATTGAGCGTCAGCCTTCGAGGACGGGCGAAGCCGCTGATCCGCGAAGCGCGAGGCTCGTTTGCGGAGCTCTGCACGCACTTGGATGCGCTTTCACCGCTTCGCGTGCTCGAGCGGGGGTACGCCATCGCGCTTCATGAGACGACAGGACGCGCCGTTCGAAGCCGATTGGAGGTGGATGCCGGGGATCGTCTTCGCATCCGCGTGTCCGATGGAGAGTTTGGTGCGAAGGTCGAAAAGACATGACTGATCCGATCTGGCTCGGAATCTTCGGATGGCCCGTGGCCCACTCCAAATCACCGCAGATGCACGAAGCTGCCGCACGGGCGCTCGGGATCGATCTTCGCTACGAGCGCTTTGCCGTCGCGCCGGCCGATTTGGCGGAGGTGGTTCGGGCCAAGCATGCCGAGGGGATCGACGGATACAACGTCACGGTGCCCCACAAGCAAGCGATCATCGCCCTGCTCGACGAGGTGGCATCCTCGGCGCGTGCAATCGGTGCCGTCAACACGGTCGTGCGGGCCGGTGGGCGTTACGTCGGACACAACACGGACGCGCCCGGGTTGGTCCGCTCGCTCGAAGACGCGGGGGTGCAGTTGCGGGAAGCTCGCGCGGTGATACTGGGGGCGGGGGGCGCGGCCCGTGCCGCCGTGGTGGGCCTTTCGGAGGCGGGTGCAGCCCGGGTGACGGTTCTATGCCGGCGGCGGGAGCAAGGTCAGGCCTTGGTGAGCTCGCTTCGCGCTCATGTCGAATGCGATCTCGAGGCGGCGCCGCTCGATGATTCTTTGGTTCATTTCGAAGCGGCGACGCTAATGGTGCAGGCGACCAGCGCCACGCTCGAATCGAACCCGGAAGCGCGCGAGTTTGCGGACTCGTTGCCCATCGACGCGCTTCCGGCCGGGGCCGCCGTGGTCGACATCGTGTACGAGCCCTTGAAGACGACGGTGCTCGAACGGGCCGAAGACCGCGGCCTGGTGATCGTGAACGGGCTGGGGATGCTGCTGCATCAAGGTGCAATCGCGTTCGAGATGTGGACGGGCTTCGAGCCGCCGCTCGGCGTCATGCGGGAAGCGCTCGAGAGCTGATGTAGCGCTCGTCAGTCGGGCTCGAGCTCCGCCACGCCGAACATCTCGGCGGCATGCACGAACACGAGCTCCTCGGCTTCCATGACCGGCTCGGGCGATGCATCGATGCCGAGCGTGCAATCCTCGATGGCAAAGAACTCCTGCGAGTGCATGAGCTCGTCGGATACGCGAACGCCTTTTGGCAACCGAAGCGTGCCCATCACCAAGCCACCGTCGAACAAGCAGGCCACCTCGTGACGCTCGCGGCCGTCCTCCTCGGGGAGGCCGAGCGACGCGTCCTCTTCTCCGGGCACCACGACCAGGACCGCCTTACGCTGCAGAGCCAAAAAGGGAATGGTACGCGGCTGCTCGGGCAAGCTCACGTTGGTCATCCGAAAGAACGCCTCTTCACCGTTGAGAAACGGCAAGAGGCCCATCCCCTCCGGAATGTGCATCGTCCCGATCACCCACCCGGTGGGCGTGAACAATCTCACCGTCGTCGTCGACTGGGACACTCTCCGGGGTCCTAACTATTCGAGATTGGTCGCATTCCAGGACAAAGATCGCAGCGGCGAATCGTCGCGTTCTCGCAGGGCTGGAGCGTAACACCCGAAACAAGTCGCTGCGATCTTTCTCACAGAAGGGCAGTGGTTTCGGGTGGTTTGGACCCCGGAGAGTGTCCCCTTGTCAGAGGGTGGGGGGACGAGGTTGCCAGATTGACAGCGGGAGAAGGGTGCGGGGCTTGAAATTGCAGGGGAATTGCGGGGGAAGGAGTGGCATGGCGCATGCATGAGATTGAGGTGTCATGCGACGTGTTTCCGTTTATCTCCTTGTTGCTCTCTGCTTCGTGGTCGGGGCCGCGGCGGCCGTCGATGCCGCCGTGGTCACCGATCGAGAGCGGATGGAAGAGTTCATCGACTCGGTGACCGGTCGAGTTTCCGAATCCCGGATCGACAGCGCGCTGAGCTACGCCGACCCCTCGAAGATGCCCATCGAGCTGGTACACGAAGGACGAAGCAAGCGCTACGGCGACCGCAACGCGGCGAAGCTCAAGCCCGATGCGCGCCAAGCGCTCGCCACGCTCGAAGGCTCGAAGCTTCATCTGATTCAGGAAAGCGTCTCGTTGGACGGTGAGCGCGCTCGCGTCGCGCTGCGGCTCAGAACCGAAGCAGGTCTTGCCAACACGGTGTTCGACTTGCGTCGCGAAAATGATCGCTGGCTCCTGCGCCGCGTGATCATCAACTAAGCGTCGTCGAAAGAAACGTCGCGCGCTTCGACACCGCGGACGGCAATCAGCTTCGTGCGCGCGCGCTCGCCACGGACGATTTGGACGTCGGACTTGGAAACGCCCAGTTTCTTCGCGAGGAGCTTCCTGAGCGCCTCGTTCGCTGCGCCATCGACGGGCGCGGCGGTCAGCGCGACTTTCAGCACGCCGTCATGAACGCCGAGGATTCGATCGCGGCTTGCACGCGGCGCCACGCGCACCTCGAACGTGATCGCCCCTTCCACGTGTCGGATGAGGAGCCCGCTCATTGCGTCGAATCCGAGCCCACTTGACCCCTGCGCCGAACCCGGCGAGATTTCGGCCCGATGCATCCGATCCTGTTCAGCATTCCTACTCCTTGGGGCGCGATCCCGATTTACTCCTATGGTGTGATGCTGGGGAGCAGCCTTCTGTTTGCATGGTACTTCATCATGTACATGGGCAAGCGCATCGAAGGCTACGATCGGGATCTTCTCGCGAGCGCATTCACATGGACCGCCGTCGGGTCCATCGCGGGAGCCCGCCTGCTCTACGTGTTCACCAACTTGGGCTCTTACGACAGCGTGGCCTCTTGGTTCGATCTTCGCGAAGGCGGCCTAGTGGCCTATGGCGGCTTTCTCGGAGGATTCCTCACCGCATTGGCCTTCTGGCGGCTCAAGAAGATCCCGCTCATGCCCTTTGCAGACATCGCCGCGCCGACGCTTGCATCGGGCCTGATGCTCACGCGGATCGGCTGCTATCTGTACGGGTGCGACTACGGCCGCCCGCTCGGGGACGAGGCCCCGGGCTGGTTGGCTTCCGCCGGGACCTTTCCGAAGTGGAACCCGGAGGCCTATCCCAACTTTGCGTGCGACCAGACGGTCAATGGATCGCCGGCCTATCAACACCACCTGCAGGAATACCCCGATTTGATGGTCGACCGTGCCAGCTCGCTCGCCGTGCATCCTACCCAGCTCTACGAATCGGCTGCTGGGCTGGTGTTGTTCGTGTTTGCGGTCTGGCTGCTCACGCATCGCAAGTTTCGGGGCCAGGTATTCCTCGCTCTCGGTGGCGCTTATGCGCTGTGGCGCTTTTTCATCGAGTATTTGCGCGACGACCCCGAGCGCGGTTTCGCCTTTGGTTTCTCGACCTCGCAGCTGGTGTCGCTCGCCGTCGTTCCGCTCTGCTTGATCGCCTACATCCATTTCAAGAAGCGACGCGAGGAAACGGGCGACATCGAGCTGCCGCCGTGGGCTCTCGCGCCCGCAACGAGCCCGCCTGCAGCATCGGTCTCGGAAGATGCACGCCCCTCCAAATACAAGCCGAAGAAGGTCAAGAAGAAGCGCTGAGCCGCTTTTTCATTGCGGCGGCGGCTGCTTGGCCCGATTGAATGCTTCGAGCACGCGCGGCGAAGTACGCACCGAATCGAGCTCGAGGTTCGGTTGAAGCGCAAGCGCTGCGCGGAAGGAGGCCTCGGCCAGGTCAGGGCGTTCGAGCGCGACGTACGCGACGCCGAGCTCTTTTTGGATGGTCACCACTTGGGTCGAAGTCAGGCTTCCGAGGCCCAGCAGCCGGTTTCCGAGGGCCACCGCTTCGGCAAACTGGGCCTGTTGACCTTGGCGGATGAGCTCCGGCAGCGCGCTCTCCACCTCGGTTTGGGCCGATTTCGACGCGCCACCGCCGGCCGCTTGCGCAAAGACGGCGGAAGCCTCGGCGCGTCCTTCGGCCACCAGCTTCAAGTCGAATAGCGGGACCAAAACGACCCGGCCCCGCTCGATCGCAGCACCCGGGTTGAACTGCCGAAGACGCCTCAGCGAGGTGGCATCATCCACCATGTAGAGCTTGACGATCTTGGCGAGCGTGTCGCCGGGCGCCACCACGTGTCGGAGCGGGTAGGGGACCAAAAGCTCCGTGCCCTCATCTGGATCGACCCGCCGGCTGCCCTGATTGGCCTCGATCAAGGCTGCGGCCCGCGCCTCCTGCCCGTAGAAACGGATGGCGATCGACCTCCAGGTCTCGTCTTTGCCCACGCGGTAGTACGTAACCGTCGGAATGAAGATCCAACTCCCCGGGGTCAGGCCGGCTCCGCCTGCGCCAGAGGCCTTCAGCCGGTTGGCTTCGCGCAATACGGCTTCCCTCGTGGGGTCTCCATAGTATCGCTGCGCGATCGAGGCGAGGGTATCGCCCTCCTGCACCGCATGCGTATAGACGGCAGCCTGGGCCTGCACCCGCATCGCGAACAGCGTCATCATCAACGGGATCAACGGCGCGATCGAGCGCAGCATCAGGGCGCATCCTCGACGAGCTTCATGTCCACTGCAAGCGGCTCAGTCAGCGCTGCATGATCGTGCAGGATCCGCCCGGGTTCGATGATCACCTCGTGCTCGACGGGCGCGAAATACGGATTGCTGTACTTCACGTAGTGCCGGCCCGGCGTGAGCGGAATCGCGCGCGCCGCAGGCGTGGTCAGGACGTGCACGCCATCGACGTGCACGTGCGCCCAGGGGTCCGCGCTGACGGTCAAACGTCCCGCTTCGGCGGGAGTCAGCGCGGCCGGAGGCTCGCCTACCGAGGGTCCAGACCAGCGTCCGCTGGCGGCCTGCACGGTGATTCCCGAAAACAAAATCAGCGCCAACGCCACGCTCTGCCACTTGGCGATGTTCCACAAAAAACCATCGTTGCGCCGCCCGCTGCGAAGCACGCGTGGAGCGACTGCAGACAGCACCTCGTCGGCTTGGTCACCGCTCATCACGCCGATCTCTTTGAGGAACATGACCAGCCGCGCGTTGTGGCTCATCGGCACGCGCGGGGCTAGGAACTCGGTGAGGTCGTCGATCAACGCCTGCGTCGTGGGATAGCGGTTTGCGGGCATCTTTTGAAGGCAGCGTCCCATGATGCGCTCGAGCTTTCGGGGCACGTCCACGCCGAGCTTCTTCGGCGGCTCGAAACGATCGAGTCGAATCTTCTGCATCACCGTCCGTGTATCGTCTTCCACGAACGGCTTACGCCCCGTGAGCATCTGATAGAGGACGATGCCTACCGAAAAGAGGTCGCTGCGGAAGTCGAGCTTGTCGCCAAGGATCTGCTCAGGGCTCATGTAGCTCGGGGTTCCGAGACCGGTTCCCGTCTCGGTCAAGTCCCCAAAGCGCTCGTGGCGCGCGATCCCGAAATCCATCAGCTTCACGTCGCCCTGCATGGACACCATGATGTTGGCCGGCTTGATGTCGCGATGGATGATCCCGCGAAAGTGCGCGTAGTCGAGGCCGCGGGCGAGCTGCAAGGTGATGATGGCCGCGATGTCCGGAGGCAGACGGGGCGAGCGCTCGAGAATGTCGTAGAGATCGATCCCGTCGACGTACTCCATGATGATGAACATCGAGCGGCCGTCTTTGAGGAAATCGATGACGTGCAGAATGTTTTCGTGCTGCAGCGAGGCCATGAAGTGCGCCTCACGCTCGAACCGCTCGGCGAACTGGCTGTCGATCGCGATGGAGGGCTTGAGCGCCTTGATCGCCACCCGTCGGTTCAGCGGCTCCTGGATCGCCTCGTAGACGACCGCCATCCCCCCGCTGCCGATTTCACCCAGAACGCGGCACGTTCCGATTCGCTCGACCATCGCGATCGATCACACTAGGTGTGCACTCCCGTGGTGTCAACGAACGCCGAAAGTTTGGCGAAAACCGACACTTAGGGCGGAGATCCGTTTGGCGCCGGCGGTAGGATGCAAAGGCCTCGCTGGACCTCATCGCTACCGCCGCGACCGTCCCGAATGACGAACGTGAGACGTACCAAGAGACCGTCCTCCGGCGCATCCGAAGGCGGGTCCCAGGGAGTGAGCACGGACCGCGCTGGGTCCGTAATGAATGAGAAGCTGCGGTCGAAAGAGCCCGCATCGGAAAGCCAGCTAACTTGAATCTCCTCGATGAGCGCTTCGTCGTCGCGCACGTAGGACTGAAGGCTCTCGGCGGTCACGAACAGATTGATGGTCGAAGATGGGCCCCCCGCGACCGGATGGGCGATGCGTTCTGCGTCGGGGAGCCCTTCGAGGTCCGCGCGGCATCCCGTACGAGGCGCAGTGCGAGGCACACCCTGATCGTAGGGCGGCGGCCAAGCAGCTCCGTTCAGCGTCACGCTCGCAATCTCGGGGTGCAAGTTGGGGTCGTCCGGGTCCTCTTCGATTGGGATCTCGACGGTGATGAAGCGGCCTTCATTTTGAGGGTCTTCGCACGCATCCAAGTCATCGGTCTCGCCGAGGATGAATTGCAGGATGGCATCCTGAGAGGGCGGACCGTTCGCACAGATCGCTCCTTGCACGACCACGGACTCCGCTTGTGCCTCGTCGAGCGTTTCAGCCGGCGGCACCTGAAAACGAAGCACCGGAAGGTCGAGAGGATCGGCAGGGGGCGTTCCGACGCAGCCGTCACACGGCTCGATTGGAGTCTGACAGATCGGCGGACCGAAGAGCGTCGGCGCAGGCACACAGGCCACGAACGCCCACTCTAGCGGAGGTGGGGTGAGCGCAGGCACGTTCGGATCCTCCGAAGGGGCAGCACCGCGATCGATCACCAGGATCGACACCTCGACGGCTTCTCCTGGGCTCGGATTGGCGCGACCTGGGGCGCCTTCCACGTCGACGCGCGCAGAAACCGCACGAAGGTCGGTGACGGCCGACGCCGGCGGCAAGCTCTCGCTGCAGCCGACCGCCAACAGAAACGTGAGCACCCACAGAGCCCTGCTCATAGCTCCCCCCGGATGCCCAACGCAGGAATGATGGGAAGCCCGAGAAGCGGAGTCCGCTGGCTGTAGTCGTAGTTGTAGATGATGCCCTCTTGGTTTTGCTGATTGTAGGCATTGCGGATGTCGAGGAACACGGCGAGCCTCCAACCCTCGAAGATCCACTTCTTTTGTACGCGTATGTCGAGCTGATGAAACAGCGGGTTTCGAAGCGTGTTCACCCGGCCGTCGATGGGAATGTAGATGTCGTTGAGAGCGTCGTAGATCGACCCGATCACGGGCGTATAGGGATTGCCGCTCACCAGACGGAAGGTTCCGCCGATCTCCCAGTTGCGCGGGAAGTTGTAGACGAACGCGGCCGTGAGAATGTGAGTTTGGTCGAAATCGAACAGGCGCCAAGGCTCGCCCGGTCCGTCTTGCCGCTCGCTTCGCGAAAGCGTGTAGGAGAGATAGCCGAAATATCGCCGGCCGGTGGCGGGGCGGATGTTGACGCTGAATTCGGCTCCGTAGATTCTTCCGAAGCCTTGCGTGACATAGAAGGGCGCCTGGCCGTTCGGAGTCTCCACCGGCCGGTCCCACAGGTACTTGTAGAAGCCCTCGACCCCGAAGCGCGCGCCGGGAAACGCGTCGTACTCCCAGCCCGCCCCGACGTGCACGGCCTTGATCGGCGCGAGATCGGGATTGCCGATGCTCTTGTCCGACTCTTGAAACTCGGGTGGCTGGCTGAAGATGCCCACGCCGAGCTTCACGCGCATGTCGGGGCGCACCGTGAAAATCGTGGTGACGCGAGGGTCGACCGAGTACGCCGTGATCTCGCTGAAGTAGTCCATGCGCAGGCCCAAGATCAGCTCGGTGAAGCTCCCGAGGCGCAGGTCTGATTCCAAGTAGATGCCGGGACGGAATACGGTGGCGTCGACGTCGGCGATGACCTGATCTTGCCCCGCAAGCGAGCCTTGTTGACTGCCCGCTCCCTCTTGCGAGCGCGGCTGAGGGCCCACGTAATTCAGGTCGATCGGCGCCGTATAGACGTCGAGCCCGGCGATCAGCCGAACCCGATCGGTGACCTGATATCGCCACTCGCCGCGACCATAGGTTTGAACGAAGGTTCCTTCGAGATTGAACTCGTCGCCCAAGCCGAACGTGATCTTGCTCGGGCCGACATTGAACGCGAGCTGCTGGTCGACCTTGTCGCCGACGCGCCGAGTCCAGTCGACCTGGTTGTTATAGAAGCTGGTGGCGATCTGGGTGCTGCCTCGAATCGCAGGGTCGTCCCCTTGCGCTTCCTCGAGAATGAGCTCGAGCCGATCGTTGGAGCCGTACGCGGAAATCCGCACGCGGTCTCGCTCGCTCGGTAGAAAGTTGAGCTTGAATTGATAGTCGATGTAGACGGGTGCTTGCCGCACCCCGATGTCGTCCGGAACCACGCGTGGCACGATCAGATCGAGCAGGCTTCTTCGGAGCCCGCCGGAGATGCTGATCTTGTCTGTGATCGGAGCTTCCAGGGTTATGAACGTGTCGATGATCGAGATTTCGGCGACGCCATGGATGCGATCCTGAGCCGGATCTCGGGTGGTGACCTCCAAGATGCCGCCGGTGCGCCGCCCGTATCGCACCGAGAAGTTTCCTGGGTAAAAGTCGATACGTTCGAGCATGTACGAGTTGTAGACGCTCGTGAGGCCGCCGAAGTGATAGATGAGCGGCACGGGCACGCCATCGATGAAAGACTCGCTGTCTTGCGGGGCAGCGCCTCGAACGATGAGCAAGCCGATCCCAAAGGGCGGCCTGGCGACGCCCGGCAAGAGCTCGACCGCTCGGAGCGCGTCGCCGCGTGTGCCAGGGATTCGAGTGAGCTCTTCTTTGTCGATGGTGCGTTTGACCACCTCGCGCGGTGGCGCATCCACGACTGCCGTCGCGCCAAAGCCCTGGTATGCAGCCCGCTTCTTGGCACCCAGCCGATAAATGACCTGGGTGACTTTCCCGGCCTCCACTTGTTCTTCGGCTTCGAGGGTCCCGTACTCGCCGCCAAGCACCTTCAACAGATAGGTTCCGGGCTCTAGGTCCGTCGCGTTGAAAGTGCCGTCGGGACCCGAAACGAGGTCTCGCACGAGCTCATCGTCCACGTCGAAGATCTCGATGACGACTGCGCCTGCCGGTCCTTCGTCTTCGGCGCGAAGCACGGTCCCGGAAAGCCATCCGGTGTCGATCGCCTCGGGCGGCGTCTTCAGCTCGAAGACGTAGCGGTAGCGGATACGCGCGGCGATGGGCTCCCAGTCTTTTCGTGCGGGCTCGAAGACGAATTGACGGGCCGCCGCCAAGGCTGCCTGGTCGAATGCTTGGCCGGCCGAGCTTGCGACCTTGGCTTCGGTGACCAGCCCATCCTTGCCCACCACCAGATCGAGCTCGACGACCGCCTCGACCGGCTCCTCACCTTCGGTTTGCGGGTAGTCGGCCTCGACGAAACGGAGGAGCTTGGGTGGCGTGACTAGCGGCTGCCCTTCCGGCGCGGCTGGGGGCTCTGGTTGCGCGGACGCTGCGCTCGCCAGGACGCATGTCGCCAACACAGCACCGACCAAGCGAAGCACGACCTGCAGCATACGAAGGCAGCCCTGAGCGTACAAACGAACGTCCGAAGCTTGCGCAGACTGTCCGCTTCTCGACTCGAAAATAAGCGCCCCGGTTGCCTGTGCGGACAACCGGGGCTTGGGTGTTGGATATGCGTTCCTGGCGAATGCCTATGGGGGGCGACACGCACCGCGTGATCGCCGGGGTCGGAGAAGGTCTGGGTTTCGGTCGGAGTGCTGACCAGCTTGCCCGGAGCCGCGCGGTGCGTCTAAGGGGAACGTACGCGATCACGACTCGCTATGGGGTGTCGGGTTGGTGAACAAATCGTGACACTGAGTCGCTGCGATTTTTGCGGCGAGAAGGCCACGATTTCGGGGGCTTCTGGGGGTGGAGAGTGTCCCGCCGCCCCGAAGGGCG
>Ga0111159_1085_pt1 | contig 12528 bp, 10 predicted proteins | sample DeeMarSeWOR28_12_FD_80259 | JGI IMG/M metagenome (GOLD analysis project Ga0111159, IMG submission 80259) | Myxococcales bacterium SG8_38 | reverse complement strand
TCTCGCATACTACGATGCGATTGCCCCCATCATCTCGGCGGACTCGATCGATTTCGACATCGCGTTTCGAGCCTCTCGATACGACAAGGGAGGTGATGCGGCCTACGTGAATTGCCCGCTCGGCAAGGAGCAATACGACGCATTCGTCGATGCCGTTCTGAGCGCCGAGAAGGTCGAGCCGAGAGACTTCGAGCAGGTGCGCTATTTCGAAGGCTGTCTTCCCATCGAGGTCATGGCCGAACGCGGCCGTCAGACCTTGGCCTTCGGTTGCATGAAGCCCGTGGGTCTCACCGACCCGCGCACCGGCAGGCGGCCTCACGCCGTCGTTCAGCTTCGCCAAGAAGACGCCGAGGGAACCGCCTTCAACATGGTCGGCTTTCAAACCCGTATGAAGTGGCCCGAGCAGAAGCGCGTGTTTCGAATGATCCCAGGGCTCGAGAACCTGGAGCTCGAGCGATTCGGGAGCGTCCATCGCAACACGTTCGTCGATTCGCCCACCGTTCTAGATGACGACCTGGCGCTGCGCGCTAGGCCCGGCGTGTATCTGGCAGGTCAAATCAGCGGCGTCGAAGGCTACGTGGAAAGCGCGGCCTGCGGAATGCTCATTGGCATCAAGCTTGCGCACGAGGTGCGTGGCTTGTCGTCTTCGTTTCCGCCGCCCACCACGATGCTTGGCGGGCTGCTCGGGCACCTCAGAGCGCCGAACGATGACTTTCAGCCCTCCAATGCGATGTGGAGCATGGTGCCATCGACCGAAGGCCGCCGGATGAACAAACGCGTTCGGCGTGATGCGCAATCGGCGCGTGCTCTGCAGGATCTGCAATCCTGGCTTCGTGACGTGGTAAAGTCGAACGATGAGCGCCTCGGATCCGCTAGATCAGCAGATCGACGCCTTCGCTCGGTACCTGGCGGACGAGCGTAGAAGCTCTCCGCGCACGGTCGAAACGTACATTCGCGATCTGCGGAGCTTCCGCGACTATGTCCTCGAAGAGGGCTTTCCGCCCGATGCGCGCAAGCTCGACGTCGTGGCCCTGAGAGGCTTCTTGTCGACCTTGTTTCGCTCGAATCAGGCGAGCACCATGAAGAAGAAGATGAGCGCCATTCGCTCGTTCTTTCGGTTCTTGTTGAAGCGCGGCATGATCGAGCGGAACCCCGCGGCGGGGGTGCGCTCTCCCAAAGCCGCAAAGACGCTTCCACGATTTCTCACCGTCGAGCAGGCGTTTCGGGTGATGGATTCGCCGCCCAGAGAGGAAGCCCGTCCCAAGACGTTGAAGGCTCGGGACCGCGCGCTTCTGGAGACGCTCTACGCAACCGGCGTGCGCGTGGGCGAGCTCGCTTCGATGAACGTCGGTGATTGCGATACGGGCGAATCGGCGGTGCGGGTCCTAGGCAAGGGCGGCAAAGAACGCGTCGTGCCCCTCGGTAGGACCGCCCTCGGCGCGCTCGGCGAATACCTGCCGGTGCGTCAGGCCCTCCTCGCCAAATCGCGGCAGCCGGATTCCGATGCGCTTTGGTTGTCCCAAAGCGGCCGTAGGCTCAGCGTCCGGCAGGTGCAAAACATCGTCCGGCGCCATGGGACGCTCGGCGCGGGGCGGGGTGATCTTCACCCCCACGCCATCCGGCACACGTGCGCCACCCATCTACTCGACGCGGGAGCCGACCTTCGTTCGATTCAAGAGCTGCTCGGCCACTCGAGCCTGTCGACGACACAGCGATATACGCATGTGAGCGTCGATCGCTTGATGGAAGTCTACGATCGGGCCCACCCACTAGCCCGCGACAAGAACGGCGGCGGTTGACAGCCCAAATAGGCGTACTTACGTTGCTTCGACTCGATATGAAGCAAGCCGATCAGCCTCTTTTTCATTCCACGACCATCGTGGCGGTACGCCGGGACGACCATGCTGCCATGGCTGGTGACGGCCAAGTTTCTTTCGGCCAGACGGTCATGAAGGGTCAGGCCCGCAAGGTTCGCCGCATTGCGGAGGGGAAGGTCGTGGCTGGCTTTGCCGGCGCCACTGCAGATGCGTTCACTCTTCTCGATCGGTTCGAAGGCAAGCTCAAGGAGTATCGGGGCAGCTTGCAGCGGGCGGCCGTCGAGCTAGCCAAGGACTGGCGTACCGATCGCTATCTTCGCCGGCTCGAAGCGATGTTGATCGTGATGGATGCGAATTCCACGTTGTTGATCAGCGGCACGGGCGACGTGATCGAGCCGGATGAGGGCGTCATCGCGATCGGATCAGGCGGCTCCTATGCGCTTGCCGCCGCTCGCGCGCTGGTTCGCAACACCGACCTGCCGGCGGCGGAGGTCGCGCGTCGTTCTCTCGAGATCGCCGCGGAAATCTGCGTCTACACGAACCACGAGATCGTAGTCGAGGAGATGGGACGATGACGCAGGGCAACTTCACGCCTCGAGAGACGGTCGGTGAGCTCGACCGGTACATCATCGGGCAACACAAGGCCAAGCGCGCGGTGGCCATCGCGCTCCGTAACCGCTGGCGCCGCCAGCAAGTCACGAACGAGCTTCGCGACGAAATTGCACCTCGCAACATCATCATGATCGGCCCCACGGGCGTCGGTAAGACCGAGATCGCTCGCAGGCTCGCCAAGCTTGCGCGAGCCCCGTTCGTCAAGGTCGAGGCGTCGAAGTTCACCGAGGTCGGTTACGTGGGACGCGACGTCGAGTCCATGATTCGCGATCTCGTCGAGAACGCCATTCAGATCTGCGAAAAAGAGGCGCTCGAGGGCGTGCAGACGCGGGCCCAGGACGCTGCGGAGGAGCGATTGGCAAAGATGGTGCTGGCCATGGAGCGGCCGCCCGTGCAGACGCCGCAACCGGCCAAGCCGCAAACACATCAATTTGGTCCTCTGAGCTTTCAGATCACGCCGTCGCATCCGCAGCAGCCGCAGCCGTTCTACTCGGACAGCGAGATCAACGACGTGCGACAGCGGCTTCGCAACGGCGAGCTCGACGAGATGGAGGTTGAGCTCGACGTCACGGACACGCAGAACCCGTTCATGACGATTTTCGGAGCTGGTGGCACGGAGGAAATCAACCTCCAGGACATGATGTCGCAGATGCCGGGCTTCAAAGGACGCACGAAGCGGCGTCGCCTCAAGGTGCCCGAAGCGCTCGAGGTTCTCCGGCAGCAAGAAGCGCAAAAGCTGATCGATCACGACAAGGTGCAGCGCGATGCCATCCAACGCACCGAGCAGGCAGGCATCGTGTTCTTGGACGAGATTGATAAGGTTGGCTCCGATCGGAAGATCGGAGGCCCGGACGTCTCGCGCGAGGGCGTGCAGCGAGACCTCTTGCCGATCGTAGAAGGCTCCACCGTGAGCACCAAGTACGGCGCGGTGAAGACCGACCACATCCTGTTCATCGCGGCCGGGGCGTTCCACGTCTCGAAGGTCGCCGACTTGATCCCGGAGCTTCAGGGGCGGTTTCCCATTCGGGTCGAGCTCGACTCGCTCGAGAAATCCGATTTCATCAGAATTCTGACCGAGCCGCGCAATGCGCTCACCAAGCAGTATCAGGCGCTGATGTCCACCGAGGGCATCGACTTGATTTTCGAGCCCGACGCCATCGAGGAGCTGGCTGGTTACGCGGAGGAGGCCAATCGGCGGTCCGAGAACATCGGCGCCCGGCGGCTCTACACGATCATGGAAGCCTTGCTCGAGGGGCTCTCCTTCGATGCTTCCGAGCGGGCCGAGTCGACGCTCGTCGTCGATGTCGCCTACGTGAAGCAGACACTCGACCCGATTCTCGCCGACGAAGACTTGGCGAAGTACATCCTGTAGTTGCGCTAGGTGCGCGCCTGAGCGTACGTCGGGGGGCGTCAGCGCCGTTCGGCCACGAAGAAGAAGCTCGGCGTGAAGATCCCGGTCTCCCCGCCTGCGATGAGGCCTTCGGCGGCTCGGCCGAGCATGAGGCTGACTTCCTTCGAGCCTTTGGGTGCGATCCCAAACGCTTCGAGGATGCCAATCGTGCGCCGGGCGAGGTGCCGGCCGAGCCGCCCCCGGCGTAAAGTGGAGAGCCCGGTCAGCTCACCGCGGAGGGGGAGGTACCACGGTGTCTCGGGGTCGCTGCGCTCGGCCGCGTCGAAGCTGTCGAGCACCTCGAAGCCCGCGCCCCGTAGGGCTTCGACGGTTTCGGGAATGGATGCGATGTCGGGCAGGCCGTCGCCCGTTTCGATCTCGCTCTTGATTCGCCGGTGCTCGGGATCGTCAGCGTCGTACGCGTCGGTCAGGCACCACTCGTAACACGCAAAGCGGGCGCCGGGCTTGAGAACGCGACGAATCTCTCGGAACGCCGCCGCCTTGTCGGGCGCGTGGCAAATCGCTTCGATGGCGTAGGCGGCATCATAGGAGGCATCGGGCACGGGCAGCTTCATGAAGTCGGCCTTGAAGGCCGAGCATAGCTCGCTCAATCCGGCATTTTCGTTGTGGCTTCGCACCTTCTCCAGCTGATAGTCGTTGTTGTTGACGCCCTCGATCGTCGCTCCCGAAAAGCGCGCGATGGACCGCATGGGTCCGCCGATGCCGCAACCCACGTCGAGCACCCTCATTCCAGGCGCAAGGCCGAGCCGCAGGGCGAGGTAGTGCTCCGCGCGAGCCAGCGACGCGTCGAACGACTCCCCACGTGCCCGGCTCGCAAAATGAAACGACTCGCCCCAGCCGTGCTCGTAGAAGTCGGTGACCACGTCGTAATAGTGGTTGATCATCCTGGCGTACTGCGCCTTGCGTGCCTCGACGCCCCCGCCGTCCGATTCGTCGAAGAACCCCATGTAGTCGCGGATGGTCGTCATCACGCGGCGCCTCTTGTGGCCGTCCGTGTAGAAAGTCTTCACCGTCTGCGCTTGCGCCATGGCCCCTTGGCTCGGGGCTACCATGAACGCCGTCGGACGGAGCCGTCGTTTTGGTGAGGCGTCGCTTCGAGGCTGCGAGTGGTCGTCACCGCGGGCCGAGCCGCCGAACGTCCCGTTGACAATTCGTAAACTTCGGGCCGGTCGCGACCGTGGTCTTCTGCTATACGCTCGTTCGTGGACGTTCTGATCCAAAAAGCCGCGGTCCTGCAGGAGGCGCTTCCGTACATCCGGCGCTTCCACGGAGAGATCTTCGTCATCAAGTACGGCGGTCACGCGATGGTCGACCCGGAGCTCCGAGACAGCTTCGCGCGGGACGTGGTGCTGATGAAGTACGTCGGGCTGCATCCAGTCGTCGTGCACGGCGGAGGCCCGCAGATCGACGAAATGTTGAAGTCCCTCGGCGTGGTGTCCGAGCGGCTCGATGGGCTGCGCGTCACCGACGATCACACCATGGAAGTCGTCGAGATGGTCTTGGGTGGCAAAATCAACCAAGAGATCGTGTCGCTCATCGTCGGTCACGGCGGCCGCGCCGTAGGGCTCACAGGGAAAGACGACGCCTTTCTTCGAGCTCAGAAGGTCGACAAGATGAAGACCAAGAGCGGCAACTGGGTGGACCCCGGCCGTGTCGGCGCGGTGACGCAGGTCAATCCCGACGTCGTGCGCCGTCTGGTGCAAGACGGCTTCATCCCCGTCATCGCGCCCATCGCAATCGACGCGGAGGGCAAGTCGCTCAATGTCAACGCGGACACTGTGGCTGGCAAGGTAGCCGAGGCGCTTCAGGCTCGGAAGTTCGTTCTGCTCTCCGATATCGAAGGGGTGCGCGGGAAAGATGGCGAGGTTGCAAGCTCGTTGAGCGCTGCGGAGATAGACCAACTCAAACGCGACGGAGTCATCGAAGGGGGCATGATTCCGAAGGTCGACTGCGCTTTGAGCGCACTCGCCGGGGGCGTTCGCAAAGCGCACGTCATCGACGGTCGCGTGCGCCACGCGGTGCTACTCGAGATCTTCACCGACGAGGGCATCGGCACCGAAATCACCCGTTGAGCGACCTGCTACAGAGGGTCGACTGCTTCGTCCATTGGTGGTATGCCCCGGGTTTCCCAAAGGCCAACCCATGAGCAGGCAGGACGACATGCTTCGAACCGCGAAAGAGGTTCAGCTCGGTAACTACGCCCCCGCGCCATTCGTGCTTACCCATGGTCGCGGCCGTCGTGTGACCGACGCGGCCGGTCGCGAGTACCTGGACCTGTCGGGCGGAATCTCCGTGCTTTCCGTGGGCCATAGCCATCCCATCCTGGCTTCCGCCATTGGAGAGCAGGCTGCCCGCCTGATGCACGTCTCGAACATCTTCTACAACGACCGCGCCATCGAGCTCGCCGAGGCGATCTGCGCACGGAGCCCGTTCGACAAGGTGTACTTCTGCAACAGCGGCTCGGAAGCCAACGAGGCGTTGCTCAAGCTCGCCCGCCGCTATCACTACGATCGCGATGAGACTAAACGCATCGGGTTCGTTTCGACCCACAACAGCTTTCACGGCCGCACCATGGGCTCGTTGTCGGTGACCGGGCAGGCCAAGTACCGAAAAGGAATGGGACCGCTGCTGCAAGACGTGCAGTTCATCGACTTCAACGACGTCGCCGCGTTGGATGCGGTGGTCTCGGACGAGACGGCCGCGGTCATTTTCGAGCCGGTGCAAGCCGAAGGCGGGATCATCCCTGCCACCGCAGAGTTCGTCCGAGAGGCTAGACGCATCTGCGACGAGCGGGGCGCGCTTCTTTTTCTCGACGAGATCCAAACCGGTTACGGCCGCACCGGCCGGTTCTTGGCCCAAGAGTGGTTTGGCGTCGTCCCCGACGCGTGCTCATTGGCCAAGGGCATCGGGGGTGGGTTCCCCCTCGGGGCCATGGCCGTCACCGACCGCGTCTCGGGTGGCCTCCCTCCCGGAAGCCATGCCAGCACCTTTGGCGGCAATCCGTTGGCGTGCGCAGCCGGCCTTGCGGTGTTGCACATCCTCGACGAAGAGGGGCTCATCGAGAACGCAAGGCGTCTCGGCGAGTACTTGGCCGGCCGCCTTTTCGAGCTGGACGGCCGGCTCGAGGCGACGGCAGGGACGCGCGGGATGGGCTTGCTGCAAGGTCTCATCCTGGCCGATGAGGTGGACCCTTTAGCCACGATTGCTGCCATTCACCGCGCCGGCCTGCTCTTGACGCTCGCCGGCGGCCACGTGATTCGCGTTTCTCCCGCGCTCAACGTCACCAAAGAAGAGCTCGACGAGGGTCTCGCCATTCTCGAAGGAGTGCTCTCGGACGCACCGAGGAAATGATGGCGCGGCACTTTCTCACGGTATCGGACCTCAGCCGAGACGAGCTGGTTGCAGTCCTCGATCGGGCTGCCGAGCTGAGGGAGCTGCGGGGAACGCCGGCCCATCCCCAACCTCTGCAGGGAAAGTCCGTCGCGGTCGTATTCGAGAAGGCGTCGACGCGGACGCGCCTCTCCTTCGAGGTGGGGATCCACGAGCTTGGCGCGCAACCTGTTACGCTCATCTCGAAGGACACACAGCTCGGTCGCGGGGAGCCGATTGAAGACACGGCGCACATGCTGAGCCGCTACGTCCACGGCGTGGTGTATCGAACCTTCGGACACGACCGGCTCGAAACCCTCGCTCGCCATGCCACCATCCCCGTCGTCAACGGCCTTTCGGACAAGTTCCACCCGGTGCAACTGCTCGCGGACTTGATGACGATCAGGCAGCACTTCGGGCCGTCGCTCGAAGACGCGCGCGTTGCGTGGATCGGAGACGGCAACAACATGGCCCATTCTTGGATCGCGTCCGCAGCCGTGGCCGGCTTCGAGCTCGTCCTCGCCTGCCCCTCCGGCTACCAGCCCGATGAGGAAGTTCTTTGCGGGGCTCGAGAACGCGGTGCGCGTGTGCGCCTCGTCGAACGCCCCGAGGAGGCGCTCGACGGTGCAACCGTCGTCACCACCGACGTCTGGGCCAGCATGGGGCAGGAGCGGGAGACCGCCGAGCGGCAGCGAGCCTTTGCCGGTTTCATCGTCGACGACGCCGCGATGGAGCGCGCGGACAGCGAGGCGATTTTCCTTCACTGCCTCCCCGCGCATCGCGGTGAAGAGGTCAGCGCTTCGGTCATCGACGGCCCGCGGTCTCGGGTATGGGATGAGGCGGAGAACCGCCTACACACCCAGAAGGCTCTATTGGAATGGCTGATCGCCTAGATTCCGCGAAGTGGCTCGGGGCCGGGGAGCCAAGCTAAGCTTCGAAGATGGGGGCAGCTCGGCAGTCGATGCCCGAGGAGAAAATCCCGCGGCTGCTGCAGGAGGCGGACGTCAGGGGGTTGGAACTCACCGCGCAGGAGGCGTTCGTGCATTCGTGCATCGACGGGGTGCTGAACCTGGAAGACATTGCCGACGTGACGGTGTTGACGCCTTCGGAGGTGTTGGCGGCAGTCGAGCGCCTCATCGGGCTCGGTGCAGCCGAGTGGGTGACACCGAAAGCCTCGAGTGGGCCGCCCCAGACAGAGCTGATCGAAGATGTCGACATCGACGAAGCGCTTCAGCAGCGGATCAACGAGACGTTTCGTCGCGCCGACAAGCTGAACCACTACGAGCTGCTCGGCGTGGCCACGGATGCCGATCGGGCCGAGATTCGAAAAGCTTATTTCGCGCTCTCTAAGACATTCCACCCCGACGCGCACTACGCAAAGCATCTCGGCTCTTTCCAACCCAAGATGGAGCGCATCTTCAAGAAGATTACCGACGCATACGAGGCGCTGGGACGCCCCAAAAAGAGAGAGGCCTACGATCGGTACCTCCGGCAGAGCCTCGCGGTTTCGGCCGCCGAAGAGCAGATGCATCGCATGGAAGAGCGCGCCGAGGCCCTGTCGAGGGCGCTTACCAAGGCGCCCGTCATGGAGCACGGCGCCCAACCAAGCGCTCCCGAATCCAATGTCGCCGGCCGCATCTTTGTACCGTCACACCCCGGCACGCTCACCCCGGGATCGCCCGAGCACGAACGCATGCTGCGTAAGCGCGAGCTTCTCGAACGTCGGCTCAAGGGCCGATCCATGCGGCCGTCGTCTACGCGCCAGCCGGTCCAAGCGACGCCGAGGCCCACCGCGCGAGTCGGAAAGAAGGAGGCGCTTCGTGATCTCACCCGCTCGCTCCGACAAACCGCCGCGCTCACCGGCGGCGTCGACCGGGCGCAACGTCACCTCGAAACGGCCCGCACGGCGGAAGCCGAAGGCGACCTGGCTGCGGCAGCGACTGCGTTGCGCATGGCCCTTGCCCTCGATTCGAGCCGTACCGACCTGCAGGAGGACTACAGGCGCATCAACTCCCGCTTGCGGGTGCAGCTCGTCGACATTCATCGGGAACAGGCCAAGTACGAGGAGGAGAACGCCATGTGGGCGGCGGCAAGCATTTCTTGGGCAAAGGTCGCCGATGCCTCACCCGAAGATCCGGTGGCGCCTAGAAGGGCGGCCAAGGCCCTTCTCGCGGCCGGGGGCGACCTACGCAAAGCTCGGGATTTCGCCCTCAGGAGCCTCGACCTCGCGCCGGATTCGCTCGATACCCGCCTCGTTTTGGCGCGAATCTACATCGAGGCAGGCATGGAAAATAGCGCATCGAAAGAGCTCGATGAAGCTGCAAAGCTGGACCCGAAGCACGAGATGGTGAAAAATCTTAGAAAGCAGCTCGGGGGATGATGTGAGCAACGCATCTGAGCGCTTGGAAGTGGGGCATGGAAAGAGTCATCGGGATTGACCTAGGTACGTTCAACTCGTGTGTGGCCGTCGTGGAAAACGGCACACCCGTGGTCATCGCCAACCGAGGGGGCTACAAGGTCACCCCTTCCATGGTTGCGGTCACCGAAGGCGGCAAGCGTCTGGTCGGGCACATTGCGAAGCGGCAGGCCGTCACGAATGCAGAGAACACGGTCTATGCCGCCAAGCGCCTCATCGGGCGAAAGTGGGACACGCCGCAGGTCAAGAACGCCATTCAGACCTGCCCATTCCACATCGTGGAGGGTCCGCACGGCGATTGTCGCATCAAGATGCGTGACAAGGTCTACAGCATCCCCGAAGTCAGCGCGATGGTGCTTCAAGAGATGAAGATGGTCGCCGAGGATTACCTCGGGGAAGGGGTCGACAAGGTCGTCGTGACCGTTCCCGCGTACTTCAACGACAATCAGCGCCAGGCTACCAAAGACGCCGGCGCAATCGCGGGCTTGGACGTAATCCGCATCATCAACGAGCCCACTTCGGCAGCGCTTGCGTACGGATTTGGGAAAAACATCGATCGCACCGTGGCCGTATTCGACCTCGGAGGAGGCACTTTCGACATTTCCATCTTGGAGATCTCCAGCTCCGGAGTGTTCAAGGTGATCAGCACGGCCGGCGATACGTTCTTGGGCGGCGAAGACTTCGATCAGCGGGTCATCGACTGGTTGGTCGAGGGATTTCAGCATGAGCACGGAATCGACCTCCGGCAGGACCGCATGGCTCTCCAGCGTCTCAAAGACGCTGCGGAAAAGGCCAAGTGTGAGCTCTCTGCAGTGACCGAAACCGAGGTAAACCTTCCGTTCATCATTTCGAGTGCCCGCAACGAGGCGCTGCATCTGCAGCGGCTGCTGACGCGCTCGACACTCGAAGAGCTCACCGCCGATCTCGTCGACCGCACGATTCAGATCTGCGAGCTCACACTCGGTGAGGCAGGGCTCGACAAGGACGAGATCGAGGACATCATTCTGGTCGGCGGCATGACGCGAATGCCCAAGGTTCAGGAGAGGGTGAGCAAGTTCTTCCAACGCGAACCTTGCAAGGGCGTGCATCCCGACGAGGTGGTCGCGTTGGGCGCCTCCATTCAAGGCGCAGCGCTCGTCGACGAGTCGCCGGAGCTCGACATGGTCCTTCTCGACGTCACCCCGCATACGCTTGGCATCATGGTCGTGGGAGGCTATTTCGAGGAGCTGATTCCTCAGAACACCACCGTTCCCACTTCACGGAGCAAGCCGTTCACCACGGTGCGAGACAACCAGACTGCCGTGAAGATTCTGGTGTTGCAGGGTGAGTCACGGCGCGCGGAGGACAACGAGCTCCTGGGCGAATTCATCCTGACCGGCCTCCGGCGTGCGCCTGCCGGCCAGGTCGAGGTCGAGGTGACGTTCGAGATCAATGCGGACGGCATCGTGAGCGTGCACGCGAAGGATGTCGAGACCGGAAAAGAGCAGTCGATCACCGTGACCGCGACCAGCGGCCTCACCGAAGACGAGATCAACGAGATGATGGTGGATGCTTCGGACTACGCGATAATCCGCCGCCAAGACGAAGCAGCGGAAAAGATCCGTCAGCAAGCCGAGACGTTGATCGCCGAGATCGAGCGGCTTTTCCCCGAAGTCCAGTCCATCGTCGCAGGGAGCGACTTCGGGCGCGATGCCATCGAAAAAGCAAGGGGCGTCGTCGACAATGCCCGCACCCTCCTCGAACGTGGGGATGTTGCCGGGTTGCAGGACGAGCTCGAGTCACTCGGCCGCACGCAGCGAATGTTCAAGGGCGTCGTCGGCAAGTCGGCATGACCGCCGGGAACGCCGGGCAGAGCCGCCCGAGGTGGCCGAGCCTGCTCGGAAGCGAAGGAACGATCGATCTGACTGGTGGATTGGCTCGAGGACCGCTCGATCATCCGGCGGGGTCGTCCACGGACGAAGACGCCCGCCGCTACGCCACGAAAAGCCGGGAGCGTCTCGAGGCGCACTGCATTTCCCAGATCGGTCCGCTGGAAGCCGTGTTCAACCGTGCGGTTCCTGCCGCCAAGGTGAAGTGGCTGGGTCTCGACCCTCAAGCCGCCGCCTTGCTCTCCCGGGTTGACGGGGAGACGACCCTCGGCGAGGTGCTGACCCTCCATCCGACGAGCAGGCTGGAGGCGCTCCGGCTGTTCATCGAGCTTCTCGACGCGAAAGCCATCGTTCGGGTCTCCTGACCGGGGACCGCTTGCGCGGGCAAGCCCGCCCACTACCATCCCGGCTCATGGCTGCGACCCCAAAGAAGATCGTGCTCGCCTATAGCGGCGGCCTCGACACCTCCGTCATTCTGACCTGGCTCAAAGAGACCTATGGCGCCGAGGTCATCGCGTTTTGTGCCGACATAGGGCAGGGCGAGGAGCTCGGCGGTCTCGACGAGAAGGCCCGCGCCACGGGTGCCTCCAAGTGCATCATCGCCGACCTCAAAGAAGAGTTCGCGCGAGACTTCGTCTTCCCGATGTTGCGTGCCAATGCGATCTACGAAGGCGAGTACTTGCTTGGCACCTCGATCGCCAGGCCAGTGATCGCCAAGGCCATGATGGAGGTCGCCCGGCAGGAGGGTGCGGACGCAATCTCCCACGGCGCGACGGGCAAGGGCAACGACCAGGTCCGTTTCGAGCTCACGGCCATGGCCATCGATCCGCGAATCCAGGTGATCGCACCCTGGAGAATCTGGTCCCTGCGTTCTCGGAGCGACTGCATTGCGTATTGCAAGGAGCATCGGATCCCGATCGAGGTCACGGCCGAGAAGCCGTATTCGATGGACGCCAACTTGTTTCACATCAGCTACGAGGGTGGCGTGTTGGAAGACACGTGGAACGAGCCTCGTAAGGACATGTTCCGTTGGAC
>Ga0111159_1080_pt1 | contig 13360 bp, 14 predicted proteins | sample DeeMarSeWOR28_12_FD_80259 | JGI IMG/M metagenome (GOLD analysis project Ga0111159, IMG submission 80259) | Myxococcales bacterium SG8_38 | reverse complement strand
TCGCTTTTTTGCTGAAGCGTGGTTGGCCACTCTGATATCCTCCCCGTGGGGACGCGGGTGGTAGCCCTGTCGGCCTAGGCTGTCAAGCCGGGATTCGAGCCTTGCGGGCCCCTCCTCCAAAAGACATACACGCTCGTGTCCCGACGCCAGGAAACCCTGAATTGGCTTGCCAAGCTCGTCACCGAGCGCCGCGGGCTCGTCGTCGCGCTGTCGGTCCTGACGGCGCTCGCCTTCGCAACCCAGATCCCCAAGCTGAAGGCGGACCCGGCCCCCGAGAGCCTGCTTTCGTCGTTCGAGGGCGAGGAGTACGCGCTGATCCAGCAGCGGTTCGAGGAGTGGTTCGGCAAGCGCCGCGAGGCCGTGCTGATCCTCGTCGAGGCCGATGATGTCCTGTCGCGGGACACCCTGCAGCGAATCCACGACATCTCCCTCTACTTCGCCGCCAAGCCCTGGGTCGAGAAGGTCGCGGGCCTGACCACACTCAACATCCCGAGGCGCGAAAAGAGCGCCGAGGACGATGACATCGCAGACCTCGACGATCTCGACTCGCTCGATGATCTCGATGGCCTTCAAGAGGTCGGGGACCAAGGCGAGGGGGACCTCGACGATCTCGACTCGCTCGATGATCTCGATTCCCTCGACGAACCGACCGCGGACGCCCAGGGAGATCTCGAAGACGCCGCCTTCAATGCGCTGCTCGACATCATCGAAAGCGATCCCGATCGATTCCCTGGCGGAATCGCCGTCCTCGGCCCTGCCTTGTCCGCCGAGCTGAAGACGGACCCCATCGTCGAAGGCACCGAGGTCACGACGGAGGAAGCCGCGGAGCTCGAGAAGGCCATCGAGGGCAACCCACTGCTGGTCGGCCGCCTCATCGACGACGATCACACCCTGGCAGGCATCGCTCTCCAGCTCCCGAAGCTCGACCCGCGGGAAATGCAGCGGGCCATGAAAGATCTTCGCGCCTCTCTCGAGCAACCCGACTTTCAGGATGTCGAGCTTCATGTCGGCGGCCTGCCCTATCTGCGAAGCGTCATCGTCAGCAAGATGCGTCAGGACAACCTACGCCTGATTCCGCTCACCGTCCTCGTGTGCTTGTTGTTGCTGACGATCTCGTTCCGCTGGGCGGCGGGCGTGCTGCTTCCGCTCGGAGCCGTCGCCATCACCGCGCTCATCACCGTCGGTGGAATGGGACTCGTGGGCGAGCCGATGAACATCCTCAACAACGTCATCGTGCCGCTGTTGATCATCATCGGCATCAGTGACGCGACGCACCTGATTCAGCGTTACCGAGACGAGGTGCATGGGGAGGATACCGGCGGATCCGACGACCGCGTCGCCGCGGGCCAGCGAACGGTGAAGGCGATCGCCGTCGCCTGCATGCTCACTTCTGCAACCACCGCCGTTGGTTTGGCGTCGCTGGTCGTCTCCAAGACGGTGATGCTCCGTCACTTCGGGCTGACGTCCGGTCTCGGCGTGATGATCTCATACGTGGTGATCATCACCTTCGTGCCCGCGATCCTGACTTGGGTCACGCCTCCGAAACGGGAGGAGGTGCGCCGCGAGCGCACCAGCATGTTTACCAGCGTCACGAGCAGCCTCGTCGCGAGGCTCCTGCAATGGCGCTGGCCCGTGCTCCTCGGCACGGCTCTCTTCACGCTCGGTGCGGGCTATGTGGCCAGTCAGATCACGGTCGACCATGCGTTGCTCGATCAGTTCGACGAGACCGACCCCGTCTACACGACGACGATTCTCATCGAGGAGAAGCTCTCGGGCGTACGGCCGCTCGAGGTCGTCTTGGAAAGCACGGAAGAGGACCACTTCCTCGATCCGCAGCTCATCCAGAAGATTCAGCAAATACGCAATTGGGCAGCTCTGCGGCCCGAAGTGATCCGCACGCTGAGCTACGGCGACATCTTGCGGGAGTCGTACGCCCTCCTGTCCGGCGACGCGACGGTGCGCTCCGAGAACTTCAAGAGCCAGAAGCAAGTCAAGGGGCTCGTCACGATGATGAGCCAGCGCAAACCGAGCCCGCTGAGCGAATGGCTCACGGAAGACGGGAGGCGGGTTCGCGTCCAGCTCAAGCTACGCGATGTCGGCGCGCAAGCGACGATGCGCTTTCTCGATGATCTGGAGGCGACGATCGAACGGGAGATCTCCGAAGACGCCACGGTGTCGGTTTCGTTCACCGGTGAGGCCTATACTGGCTCTCGGGGCCAGGCAGCCGTGGTGAGTGACCTGCTTGGGAGCTTGCTCGTGGCGGTGATCGTCATCTTCCTCTTGTTGGCATTCTTCTTCCGAAGCATCCGCCTAGGCCTGCTGAGCATCCCGCCGAACCTCATCCCGCTCGTCGCGACGATGGCGTACATGGTGTGGCGCGAGATCCCGCTCAACGTGTCGACCGTGATCATTTTCTCGATCAGCCTCGGGCTGGCGGTGAACGGCACGATTCACGTCCTCGCGCGTTTTCGCGAGGAGATGCGGCGCGGCATCGGTCGGGAAGCGGCGCTCGTGCGCGCTGCCAAAGGCACCGGGCGCGCCATCGTGATTTCGTGTGTGACGCTCATGGCAGGCTTCGGTGTGCTGCTCTTCAGCTCGTTCGTCCCGGTTCGGAGCTTTGGAGAGCTGATCGCGGTGACCATCGGGGGATGCCTCGTCGCCACGTTGATCGTGCTGCCGCCACTGCTTCGCGTCGCAGGTGGCGAAGGGGGCGTGCAGGAGACGGACTAGCCGCCAAGCCGGTCGATCACGGCGGAGGCGAAGCCCTCCGTGTCGAGCGTTCCACCGAGATCGCGTGTCTTCTGGCCGTCGGACAAGGCCCGGTTGTACGCCTCGCGAATCGCGACCGCGACCGAACGACAGGTCTCGTCGGCCTTGGTGTCGGCGATGTGGTTGAGCATCATCACCGCAGACATCAGTAACGCGAGCGGATTCGCGACCCCCTGACCGGCGATGTCGGGTGCGGACCCATGAACCGCCTCGAAAACCGCGTATTCGTCGCCAATGTTGGCGCCGGGAATCACACCGAGACCACCCACGAAGCCGGCGCAGAGGTCGCTCAGCACGTCTCCATAGAGGTTCTCGAGGAGCAACACGTCGAACTGCGTCGGATCCTGAACGAGCTTCATGCACCCGGCGTCGATGATGACTTCTTCATGCTGGACATCGGCAAATCCCTCGTTCCGGTGCACGTCGCGCGCGCATCGGATGAACATGCCGTCCGTCATCTTCATGATGTTTGCTTTGTGCATCACGGTGACCTTTTTCCGGCCACGCTCGCGAGCGTAGTGGAAGGCCCAGCGCGCGATGCGAGTCGAGGCAGCCTCCGTCGCGACTTTCAGGCTCGTAACCACACCTTTCGTGATTTCGTTCTCGATGCCGCTGTAGAGCCCCTCGGTGTTCTCCCGAATGACCACTAAATCGACGCCCTCGTAGCGCGTCCGGATACCCGGAAGATTACGGACTGGGCGGACTGCGGCGTACAGATCGAGCCGCTTGCGCAGTTGCACGTTGACCGAGGTGAAGCCTTCGCCAACCGGCGTCGTGCAAGGCCCTTTCAGGGCGAGGCCACGCTCCCGAATCGCCTCGAGCGTTGCTTCCGGGAGCACTTCACCCTGCGTTTCGAGGGCTGCAACCCCGGCGTGGTACTCGACCCAATCCACGGGTGCGCCCGCGGCCTCGAGGACCCGAGTCGTAGCGGCTGCGACTTCCGGACCGATGCCGTCGCCCGGGATGAGAACGATGTGGTGCGTTGTCATTTCCTGCTCCGGGCCCAAGAGTAGCGCTTGCGCACGAATCGCCAATGCGCTTCAAGGAGAAACATGCCGAAAAGAGACGCGGTGATGCGAGCGATGACGAATGACGGAGCATTTCGAATCGTCGCGGCCCGGACTACGGACACCGTTCGCCGTGTGATCGCGGCCCAAGAGCTCTCGGGCGAGCTTGCGAACGACATGGCAGACCTCCTGACCGCCGCGGTGCTGTATCGGGAAACCATGGCGCCTTCCCTGCGAGTTCAGTGCATCGTGCGATTCGCGGAGAGGGCCGGACAAATGGTCGCGGACTCGCATCCCGATGGCTGGAGCCGAGGACTGGTACAGCGGCCTTCCCCGGATGGACCGCCCGACATCCGGCAAACCCCCGCGACCCTCGAGATGATGCGCACGCTTCCGAATTCCGAGTTGCATCGCGGCGTCGTCGAGGTGCCGGAAACCGGAAATTTATCCGAGGCTTTCATGCGCTACATGCAGCTATCGGAGCAAATCGTATCGATGATTTCTCTCTGCTCCGACGTCGAAGGACAGACGCCCGTTGCGGGCGGATACGTCGTGCAACTCTTGCCCGAGGCGGCGGAGGCAGACGCCGCAATGGCCGTCATGACGGAGCGCCTCGAGCGCTTCGTCGACATTCGAGACCAGCTTCGCGCCTCGGATGCGTCTCCTGCGCGCCTCATCGAGCAGATCTTCGAAGGCATGCCGTTCACGTGGTTACACGAAAGTGGAGTGCGCTTTGGTTGCCAGTGCAGCCAGATCCGCGTGATGACCACGCTGAGCCTGCTCGACCGCGCCGAGATCCAAGAGCTGGTCGACGAAGGCGAGCCGCTCGACGTGGGCTGCGACTATTGCGGCGCTTCGTACACCGTCGAGGTCGCGCACCTTCAAGGACTATTGAGCGCAAGCTGACCGATTCGGCTTTCTTGCCGGGACGGGTCCTCGCAGCGCATTCTTCCGCAGATGTCCGCGAAGCCAGTCGAGACCTCCGGCGGCGAGATCGTCCGTCGTGCGGGCGTGGTCGCGGCGGGTACGCTCACCTCGAGAATCCTCGGCGCAGTGAGGGATGCGGTCGTGGCCGCCGTATTCGCGCTGGCTGCGACGGACGCGTTCTGGCTGGCCTTCACCATCCCGAATGCGCTCCGGGTCCTGCTCGGTGAAGGCGCGGTCTCGGCCGCCTTCGTCCCGGTATTCACCGAGGTGCGAGAGCGCGAAGGCAAAGCAAGAGCGAAGGAATTCTATCGAAACCTGATCGGCGCGATGGCGGTCGTGTTGGCGCTCGTGAGCCTGGTGGGCGTCTTCGGAGCACCTTGGATCGTCAAAGGATACGCCTGGGGCTTTCAGCGCGACGACGCGCTCTTCGAGACGACTGTCGCGCTCACGCGGATGCTCTTTCCCTACATCTTTCTGATGGGGCTGTCCGCACTGATGATGGGACCCCTTCACGCGAGCAAACGGTTTGCGGCACCCGCCTTCGCGCCCGCACTGCTCAACGTCGCGCTCATCGCCGCTGCGCTGCTCCTCGCGCCGGTGTTCATGGATCTAGGCTGGCCCGCGATCTTCGCACTGGCGATAGGGGCCCTTCTCGGCGGCGGCCTCCAGGTCATCGCCCAACTCCCGTCGCTCGCCAAAGAAGGGCTCCTCGTACGCCCCCGCGTAGGCTTCGACGACGTATATGTCCGCAAGTGCGCGCGCCTGATGGTGCCGCTCCTCGCGGGGCTCGGCGTCTACCAACTCAACGTTCTGCTGTCGCGCTTGTTCGCTTCCTTTCTTCCGACCGGAAGCGTCAGCTATCTCTACTACGGGCAGCGCTTGGCGGAGATCCCCCAGGGCATGTTTGCTCTCGCGATCGCCTCGGCGGCGCTTCCGTCGCTGAGCGATGCCGTCGCGCGGGGTGACGAGGTGGAAGCCAAGCGCTTGTTCCGACACGCGCTTCGACTCTCACTATTCGTGGCAGTGCCCGCGGGGGTCGCGCTTGCGTTGCTTGCTGGACCTGCGGTGACGGTGTTTTTTGGACGTGGGCAGTACGACGCAGCGGCGATTGCGGAGACCACGCGCTCGTTCGTCTGGCAGGCTGGAGGAATCTGGGCGGTTGCGTCCGTTCGAACCATCGTCCCGATGTTCCATGCCCACAACGACACGCGGACTCCGGTGCTCGCCAGCGCAGTCAATCTCGTGATCTTCATCGCGTTGAGCCTCGCCCTCATGGGTCCGATGCAGCATGCCGGGTTGGCGGCGGCCACCACCGCGGCTGCCGTCGCGCAGCTCGCGGCGCTTCTTTGGTTGCTGCGCCACCGGGCCGGTCACCTCGGGATGTCGGAGATCAGCGCAAGCCTCGGGCGCGTACTGCTCGCCAGCGCCATCATGGGCGGAGTCGTCTGGGCCGGCGCGCGCCTCGGCCGGTGGGAGCTCGGCGGCAACGATCCGCGCAATCTCGTCGTATTCCTCGGAACGGCGGTGGCGGGAATCGTCGCTTATCTCGGAGTCGCGCGTGCACTCGGCGCCCCGGAGCTTCGTGACCTCAGCGCCGCGCTCCAGCGCCGCGTGCGTGCGCGATAGGGGAACGGCGCTACAACGGCGCGATGGACGTGCTCGACGCCGAGTTCATTGCAGGAGCGACGGCCCTCGGGCAGCTCCCGGCGCCGACCTTCGCGGAGGTGGCCTTCGCGGGACGTTCGAACGTCGGCAAGTCGAGCCTGATCAACGACCTCGTGCGGCGCAAGAGGCTCGTACGCACGAGCAGCGCGCCCGGCTGCACACGCGCCATCAACATCTTTCGGGTGCGCGTGCGTACCGACGCCGGGGAAGCACACCTCGATTTGGTCGACCTGCCCGGGTATGGCTATGCACAGCGCAGCAAGGCGGAGCGAAAGTCGTGGGGCCCCCTCATCGAGGGATTCCTCCGCGAGCGACCAGGCCTTCGCGGCACCGTGGTGATCATCGACATACGCCGAGGCCTTCAGGACGACGACGCACAATTGCTCGAGTTCCTCGACAGCATCGGCGTCACTCCGATCCTGGTAGCCACGAAGATCGACAAGCTGCCACCGAGCAAGCGTAAACCGGCAATGGCCAAGCTCCGCAAGCAGGTCGGGCGTAGCGTGACGCCCTACAGCGCGGTCACCGGATACGGACGTGAAGCGCTCTGGAGCCGCCTATTGGAGGCGAGTAGCATCGAACGTGCGAACGACTCTCCCGAGCCCTAGTGCCTACTCGTCGAGATCGAGCCGCAGCGTTTCATCGGGGTTGCGCAGCCGGAGGTTCGCGGGATCGCCGAGCATGAGCGCGGGATCGGTCCCGCCGCCCTCCGCACCACCGGAGCCGGAAGCCACGGGATCCGGCAGATCGCGCTGCGCCGGCCCCATCATCTGATCGAGGTAGCTGCGGAGCTCGTTTCGGCGCTCCGGCGCCACCAAGCGAAGCGCCTCGTCAGCGTTCTCTCGGGCCGCCTCGGCGTTGCCGGCAGCACGAAACACACCGGCAGCCTGGAGTCGCAACTGCCAGCTCTCGGGATGCAGCGCGATCGCCCGATTCATCTTCGTCACCGCCGCATCGAGCTCCTCGACCGCCAAATGGTATTGCGCCCAAGCGGCCCAGAGCATGGGCGAGTCGGGGCTGAGCTCTTCCGCGGCTTGGAGCTCGACGCGTGCCCGATCGAGATCCGCGAGCCCGAGGTGGATCGTGGCAAGCGTCAAGTGCGCCCGACCGTAGCGCGGCGATTTTTGGATCAAGCCCGTGACGATCCGATTTGCATCGGCGAGCGCTGCCTCCGCTGCTTCCCCTTCTCCATTGGCGGCCAGCATGCCAGCCTCCCCGAGCTTCAGCTGCGCCATGCGGAGACGGCGCGGCGCATCACCCCGAAGCTCCACGGCGGCCTCGAGCTCTTCGAGCGCCTGAGGAACGCCCCCCGAATCGAGCAAAATCGTTCCGTGGACGACACGCAAGGAAGGCGACCGCGCGTCCAGGCGAAGCGCCGTCTCGACCTTCGCGAGCGCGTCGCGGCCGTCCCCAGAGCGGGTGAATACCCGCACCGCATCGGTCCCGAGGGCGGCGCCGATCGCCTCGGTGTCACGCAGGACGCGCACGGCCGACGGGCTCACCTCGCCGCGGCCGCCCCACGGGTCGTAGAAGGCCGAGGGATCACCGGTTCCCGGCGCCATCAGCGCGCTCACGAAGTATCCCATCATGCCCGAGGGGTCGAGCGGCGCCTCCGCCTCGCCAAGCGCCCAAACCTCCGCGACCATGGCATCGGTGCCCTGAGCGCGGAGCAACGCGGTCATGAGCACTGCGAGCTCGAGGGGGTAGAGCTCGACGCGCTCTTCGCTGGCTTGAAGCGCTGCGAGGGTCTGGTCGGCCGAAAAGACCGCCCGCGGAAGCGGGCGCTCCAGCGACCAACGCGAAGACTCACGATGGAGCGCCTCCGCCAAGGCAGCGGGCTCGACCGGCCATCCTTCTACGCCTGCTGGGAGCGAGAACAGCGTCGCATGAGTGCCGGTGCGAATCTGGTCGCGCTCCAGATATGCAGCCAGCTCGGATGCCTCGAGTGGACGCAAGGGAGGCGTCTCCTCGAGCGTAACGGTTTGGTACCGGTACGCGGCGTATCCGAGCGCAGCGATCGCCAGCGCCACGAGCCCGACGACCCCGGCGCGCCGACCCGAGGCAGGTGTTGCCGCAGCTCGTCGCACCGGCTCGACGCCACTCCTGCGCATGCAACGCGGGCAGCGCGGCTTGGCTTCCGGCTGCTCCGGCGTGAACTCCTCATCGCAGTGCGCACAGAAGTACTTCGTCGACATGGCGCACGAGCATACGGCTAGCGCTGCGAGTCGTCGACCGGGGCATCCGGAACGAACCCGGCGCGGTGCACCTGCGCGAATGCGAAGCCACACTCCCGGGCACGGCCCTCTCGCCACTCGTGGTCCCAGAGCTCCACTTCGCAGCTCACGTCGCCCAACTCGAGCTCGAGCAGCGGCTTGGCCTCGGCGGGATCGCTTCGCTCCTTGCTCGTCGGCCGCAGGGCGCAGCACTCGAGCGTACGCAGACGGTCGACGAGGTTCGCGTACTCTTCCTTCGACACCGTCCGTTCAACGCTCATCATCGTGCCGTCGGCGGAGCGCGTGGTCGTCGTCAGCCGTCGCCCAGCGTCGAGGACGACGTGCATGCTCCTTCGGTCGGGCGAGCGGCTGATGAAGCTCCAGCCCACCACGACCGTCTCCGGAGGCACCCGGGGCAGCACGACTTCCTTGTGCTGGCTCCGGTTCTCGCAGCTCAACAACGAGAGCACCACGATGGCCCAGACGATGCGCATGGACCGCACTATACTCCATGACCCATGGCCGAAGAGCTCGACTGCCTGACCTGCGGAGCATGCTGCCGCACGGGAACCGACGGGCGAATCCTGATCCCGGCCGAGGATCTCGCGCGCTGGAGAAGGATTGGCCGCGCGGACGTCGCGGAAGCAGTCCAGCCTGGGCACTTCGGGATGGTCGGCTTTGCCACGCGGGAAGACGGCTCGTGCGTGCACTTAGGCACCGAGAAGAGCCCGAACGCTTGTCAGATCTACGAAATTCGTGGGACCACCTGCCGCGAGTTCGAAAAGGGCGGGCCCCAGTGTTTGGAATTTCGCAGAGACGCGGGGATGTAACCGACCTCGACCGTTGTCAGGCGGACCGCAGGTCGAGTACAACCGCCGCATGATTCTACGGGCCGAGCTCGCTGCGACGCTGAGTCTCGCCGTCATGGCGTTCGCGCTGCCCGCGAGCGCGGACCTGCCGCCCGAGGAAGTCGGCCGGGTGATGCGGCTGCCGGACGCCTTCAGCGACCACTGGGTCTGGGTGCCCGATCGCTTGATCCGGCACGCGGCGCTCTTCGACGGCGATACCGGGCGGATGCTGGGCGCCATCGACAGCGGCACCCAGATCAGCCCGAAGGCGCCGATGCGGTCGCGCGCCCGGAACGAAATCTATGCAGTCGACACGGTCTACTCGCGAGGCCATCGCGGCGAGCGCAAGGACTACGTCGTCATCTACGATGCACGCACGCTCGATGCGAAGGGGGACATCGAAATCCCCCCTCGCTCGATGGACACGAGCACCGGCATCGCGCTCGTTGGAATGCTCGATGGCGAAAGGTTCGTGATCGTTCTCAATCAGTCGCCAGGCGCATCCGTCTCGATCGTCGACGTAGAGGGACGGCAGCTCGCTGAGGAGGTCCAGACGCAAGGCTGCGCCGGGCTCTTCCCGGCCGGCCCAGACCGGTTCGGGATGCTTTGCGGTGATGGAACGGCGATGACCGTTCACCTCACCGGTGAGGGCAAGCTCGATCGCCTCGCGAGGAGCGAACGCTTTTTCGATCCGGTCGTCGATCCCGTCACGGAGAAAGGCGTCCGCGACGGCGCGACCTGGTGGTTCGTCTCGTTCGAAGGGATGCTCCACGAGATTGACTTCAGCGGCGATGCCCCAGCGGCGAAGCCGCCTTGGGCCTTGTTCAGCGAAAGCGAGCGCGCTGCTGGATGGCGTGTAGGCGGCGCGCAGCACGTGGCCTTTCACCCGGGCACGAAGCGGCTCTATTCCGTGGTTCACCAAGGGGGCCGAGGCTCGCACAAGGATCCGGGTGCCGAGATCTGGGTGTACGACATTCCTCGGAAACGGAAGCTCGACGTCTTCGAGCCACCCAACCTCATGGCCGCGTTTCTCGGCCCGCAGGCCGGCTTCGACGCGAGCAGCACCACCGGAAAGCTTCTCAACTTCCTGCTCCCGAACATGGGCGTGCACAGCATCGCGGTGACTCGAGACGACGCTCCCCTACTCTTCTACCGGCATGCCGATCTCGGCGCCGTTGGCGTGCTCGATGCACTGAGCGGCGCGCACCTCCGAGACATCGAAGAGACAGGTCTGTCTGGAACGCTTCTGGTGCTCCCATGAGCATCGACCTCGTCATCGCCTGGGCTCTTCGTCTCGGGCTCGCCCTGTTATTCGTCGCTGCCGCATGGCACAAGCTCTCGGACAGGCCCCGCTTCGAAGCCGCGATCCGCGCGTACGAGCTACTCCCGATGCGAGGCGCGACTTCAGCATCGTGGCTCCTGCCGGCGTGCGAGGGCGCCATCGCGCTCGCCCTCCTCGTTCCCGCCTGGCAACGGCATGCCGCGGGCGCAGCAGTGGCATTGTTGCTGCTCTACACCGCCGCCATCGCGATCAACCTGGCGCGCGGTCGGCGCCGCATCGATTGCGGATGCTTTCCTTCGCGGAGCGCGACCCCCATCAGCGGTGCCCTGGTCGCACGCAACGGCGGGTTGATCGCTGCTGCCTGCCTGCTTCTGCTTCCCGTTCGCACACGCCCGCTGCTCTGGATCGACGCGCTGACGCTGATCACGACATTGGTCACGTTGTCGCTCCTGTGGGGGGCGACCCAGCGGCTCGTTCGTACCGGCCCGGCGCTACGGGGGCTCGGAGGTCTTCGATGATCGACGCGCTCATCGTCTCGAATGTGATCCTGTGGTTGGCGGTCATCGGGCTCGCGCTGACGACCTTTGCCCTGACTCGCCAAATTGGCTTGCTCCACGAACGCATCGCGCCCGTCGGCGCCTTGTCTCCGCAGACGAAGCTCGAAGTCGGGAGCCCCGCGCCTGAGCTCGCGCTACTCGACCTCCACGACCGCCCCTTGGAGATCGGGGGCGTCTCGAAAGATGAGAGCCGCACGCTCTTGTTCTTCTTGTCACCGACCTGTCCCGTCTGCGAGACCCTCCTGCCGACCGTCGAGCGAGTAGCGCGCACCGAGGTGCCGCGCGTGCGGGTCGTTCTCGCAAGCGATGGCCCCCTCGACGAACACCGGCGATTCGTCGCCGAAAGGGACCTCTCGCATTTGCCGTACATCGTGTCTGCGCCACTCGGGATGACCTACGGAGTCGCAAAGCTGCCCTACGCCGTGCTCATCGACGAACAAGGCATCATCGCGGCACAAGGCCTGGTCAACACCCGCGAGCATCTCGAGAGCCTTTTCGAAGCCGAGCGGCATGGGGTCGCATCCATCCAGCAATACCTGCAGGAGAAGACGAAATGAGTCGACTCGATCGGTGGTTCGAGCTGCTGTCCCGACAATCGGCGCGCCGGGTCTCGCGCCGTCATTGGTTGTCCCGCTTCGGGACCGCGCTCGTGGGAGGTGCCACGCTTCCGCTGCTACCCGTCGCGCGCGCAGCCGACAAACACGTCGTCGGCGAAGACGGGGTCAAGGGCCCGGAAGGTGACCCGACGCGTTGCGAGTATTGGCGCCACTGCGCGATCGACGGGTTTCTCTGCAGTTGCTGCGGCGGCTCCCACACTGCATGCCCACCCGGCACTGAAATGTCGCCGGTCACCTGGATCGGAACCTGCCGCAACCCGGCTGATGGGAAAGACTACATCATTTCCTACAACGACTGCTGCGGAAAGACGTTCTGCGGACGCTGCATGTGCAACCGGAACGAAGGTGAACGTCCGCTTTACCATTGGTACCGCAACAATGATCTCAACTGGTGTGGTGGCGCGAAGTCACAAACCTACAGCTGCTCGACCGCCATCGTCGTCAAAGCCGCCAAAGAGCCGCAGCCGGAGACATGAAGGTCTCGCTCACCGCCGCACTGATACTCCTCGCCGCCTCGACGGTCGCGGCCGATTCGTACGAGGAACACGACTACACGCTCAACTGTTCTGGCTGCCATCGAATGAACGGCGCGGGCTCGAGCGTCGTGCCATCGTTCGACGGGATGCGCGATCTCGCCGGCAAGCCAGGCTCTCGCGAATATTGGATCCGCGTGCCGGGGGCGGCACAAGCACCGCTGACCGATGAGCGCCTCGCGGCGCTGATGAACTGGCTGCTCAAACGGTTCACCGACGAGGCCCCCGAGCCGCCGTACACGGCCTCGGAAGTGGCCCGTCTGCGGCGCGAGCCGCTGAGGGACCCAGTCGGCGAGCGAAGGCGAATCCTGACTGCGCCTCGGCGCTGACGTGGAGATTTGCGCGCCCTACGCTCTCTTGCCTACCATGACGAGATGTTCGATGCAGACGATCTCCTCGACCTGCATCCCCGGCGCAAGTTCGAGCAGATGCTCGTGACCCGTTGCGCAGCGGGAGACCCTTTCGCGCTCATGCTAGTCAATCTCGACCACTTCAAGACCGTGGCGGCGCAGCATGGCGCGAACGTCGCGGACTTGCTGCTCTTCGAGGTCACCGCGCGTCTTCGTCAAAGACTATCCCCGCGCAACGTCATCATGAGATGCGGCGACAGCCAGTTCGCCGTGCTGGTCCCCTGCTTGGAGGACATCGAAAACGCCACGCAGCTCGCAAGCTCTCTCATCGAGCGAGTAGAGGCCTCGATGACGGTCTCGGGGATCCGCTTTCGCCTGACAGCCAGCGTGGGCATCAGCCTCTTTCCTCGACACGGCAAGGACTGGAAGGCCCTATTGCTGAGCGCCGACACCGCAGCCTACGACGCCCGCACCCAAGGCCGCGGCCGCATCAGCGTGAGTATCCCGACGGTCCGCTAACGCTCCTGCTAGCGCGGGCGCCATCACCATCTCATGCTCGTCGTCGATGCTCGACGAGATTTCGCTTTCCGTG
>Ga0111159_1089_pt1 | contig 18375 bp, 18 predicted proteins | sample DeeMarSeWOR28_12_FD_80259 | JGI IMG/M metagenome (GOLD analysis project Ga0111159, IMG submission 80259) | Myxococcales bacterium SG8_38 | reverse complement strand
AGCTCTTCGTGCGCGATCGCGACGCCACGTTCCCGATCCGGACGGTTTCGAGCCCCCTCGTCCTCAATCGGAGCCTTCTCGTCGATCCTCGGAGTGAGACCTACGCGACGAGGGAGGACTCGCTCCGTCCGCCCCTTTGGCAGGGCGCACTGCCATGAAGCGATTCCAAGACCGTACAGTCCTGGTGACCGGCGCATCGCGCGGGCTCGGACGGGATATCGCGCTTCGCTTCGCGAGCGAAGGCGCGTCGGTCCTCGTGGGCTATCGAAACCGACGAGAAGAGGCCGAGAGCTGTGCGGCGAGCTGCCGGTCACTTGGCGCGGAGGCGACACCGATCGCGCTCGACCTCGCCGATGTCGCCTCGCTCCGAGCCACCGTCACGAAGCTCCCCGATCTCGACGTCTTGGTAAACAACGCTGCCATCAACCGGGATCAGTTCTTCTTGCTCCAGCCCGACGCCGTTGATGCCGAGGTGATCGAGACGAACTTGATCGGGACTTTGGTCTGTATCCGCGCTGCGCTCCCGAGCATGATCCGCGCGGGCGGCGGGGCGGTGATTAACATCGCATCGGTGGCGGGTCTTCATGCGAGCCCCGGTCAAGCGAGCTACGCCGCCTCCAAGGGCGGGATTATCGCGCTCACACGAACGCTCGCTCGCGAGCTGGCTGGACGAGGAGTGCGCATCAACGCGGTGGCACCCGGGATCTTCGATGCAGGCATGGCGCAGCGAATGGACCATCGTGCGCGGGAGGCCCTCGTCCGGTCGCTCCCCATGGGCCGAATCGGACGGTCCGTAGAACTGGCGAGTGTGGTGGCTTTTTTGGCCTCGGACGAGGCCAGTTACATCACGGGCCAAACACTCAGCGTGGACGGCGGGCTGACGACATGATCGCGTGGCTCTTGGCGGGACAGGGTGCCGAGCACGCGGGGATGGGGTTGGAGCTTGCTCGGTGGTATGGGCCGGCGGCCGAGCTTTGGGAACAGGCAAGCGAAGCGGCAGGCAAGGATCTGCTTCGCGTCACCGAGCGCGGAGGAAGATCGCTGCTGCGAACCGAGTACCTGCAACCGGCGCTCACCGCCGTGGCGCTGTCCGCGGCCTGCTTCCTCCGGGACGAGGGCGTCGAGCCATCGATGGCGTTGGGACATTCGGCCGGCGAGATCGGGGCGCTCGCGCTGGCCGGTCATTTGAGCTTCGAGCAAGCTGCGTATCTCTCCGCGAAGCGCGGGCGGGCCATGGCTGCGGCCTCACGCGAGCGACCTGGCGGGATGGCGGCGGTGCATGGATGCGAAGCAAGGCTCGGGGAGGTCTTGGACGTGGGCCGAAGAGCTGGAGCGATCTTCTACGCTGGCCAGACCACCGCCGAGACGCATCTCGTTGCGGGCGAGCACGTGGCCCTGCGAGCCGCCGCGTCGCTCGGCCGTGTCTCCCTGCTCCCCGTTTCCGGCGGGTGGCATTCACCCCTCATGGAGCAAGCAGTTGGCGAGCTACGGCCGGTGGCCGAGTCGATCGTCGGAGATGCACCTGGAACCGTCGCATGGGTGAGCAACGAAACAGCCGAGCGCGCCTCCACCAGCGCGGAGGAGGCAACCAGGCTCGTGCTTTCACAGCTCGTTCGACCGATGAGGCTCCACCAGGCTGTCGAGCTATTGCTCGCAGAGGGCGCAAGCGAGCTCGTGGTGCTCGGCCCGGATCACAGTCTTCGCCACATCTTGCATCGTCATCTGGAGGATCATCCGGCGGTTCGAGTCCATGGCAGCTCATCTCTGGAGGCGCTGCGAGCCGTCGCTAAGGAGCTCACATGACACGAGCGAATCAAGAACACCGAGGTTTCGGGGCCAACGTCGTCGAACGACTTCTTCCACAAAGAAGACCCTTCTTGTTCGTCGACCGGGTCAAACGATTCCTTTTGTGCGAGACGCGCTTCATCGAAGCGTCGCTTCAGATCTCGGTCAACGATCCCGTCTTCGAGGGGCACTTCCCCAACTGGTCGTTGTGGCCCGGTGTCTATGTCGTGGAGGGGCTCGGACAGTCCGCGCAGCTCCTCGCAACCCTAGACGCCATTCGGCGAGCAGGGGCGGAGCGACAAGACGAGGGTCTCGGGTTGCGCGCGCTCGAGGCGCTCGACGCCGTCTATTCGCTACGGCCGGGCGCCGCCCCAACGGAACAAGGCCTGGCGCTGCTCGCAGAGCTCCGCAGATCTCCGGTGGTCGGGCTGGCCACCCGCATCGACATGCGATTCCTTGAGCCCGTGCTGCCCGGCTCCCGGCTCGACTACCGCGTGGAATGGACGCTCGAGCACAGTGGCGTCCTCGGATTCAACGTCGAAGCCTCGGTCGGGGGAAGGCCCGTCGCGCGAGGCGAGCTCGGAGCGAGCATCAACGCCCGCATCCCCGTCGGTTGAGATCATATGACCATGGTCATTGGCCTTGCCAATATGGGCGCTGTGAAGGAGCGTCCGGAAATCGTGGTGATCTCCGAGTTCAAGGCGACTGGGAGGCGCTCCGTTGAACGGGGACTACCTGCTCGACACCCACGTGTGGCTCTGGGCGTTGCTCGATCCCGGCCGGCTGAGAAAGAAAACGCGAGGTCTTCTTGTATCTACTGATGCAAAGCTTTGGCTCTCGCCGATCTCGGTTTGGGAGACGAGCTTGCTCGTCGAACGGGGGCGCCTCGAGCTCGACACCAATCCGCGCCAATGGATTCGTGATGCGATGACAGCAAGCGGTGTCGGTGAAGCATCGCTCAATCACGAGGTCGCACTCCAGTCCCACGAGGTCGAGGTGAAGCACGTCGACCCCGCCGATCGCTTCATCGCGGCGACGGCGAGCGTCTATCAGCTGATCCTCGTCACCTCGGACGAGCGCCTCCTTCGAGGAAGCGGCTACGAGCGGATGCGTGCGTAGTGAGCCGCTGAAAATCAGGTGTGAGTTGGAGAGGATGCGTGTCCCTAGTACGAGGTGATGCCCGCACCGATGGTGAATGAGGGATTCGAAGATCAACTTGGTGTCCGCCCCCTTTTCAGCGATGTGCGCTTCGATGGTGTCCGCGATCGCGTTCCCGGCGGCATTGTTGAGTGGCGCGTTTCCAAAAGTTTTCCACCGCCGCACCGGGACCGCGTGCATGATCAGACGTGCTGCCTGTAGGCCCCCGGAGAGGTGCCGCACCATTGCTTGAAGCGCTTGGCGAAGTGGTATTCGTCACGAAAACCGACGCGCGCTGCCACTGCTGCGAGCGGGAGCGAGGTGGTTCGCAAGAGGTCGGAGGCAGCGCTCATCTTGAGATGCGTCGCGTACTTCATCGGCGGGACGCCGATGCTCTTCTTGAAGAGACGAACGAAGTAGGACTTGTCGAGCCCAAGCTCCTCGATGAGGTCATCGAGATCGTAGGCGACGTCGAGATGCGATCGCATGAACTCGAGTGCCTCGTGGACGGCGGGATGGCTGCCTTTTGCCGTTGGCGCGTCCGTCATGAGCTCGTAGAGAAATCCGGCCATCCTCGCGGATGCGGCGCGTCGCTGACGCGGATCGACGGAGAGCGTTTGACCGCTGATCTGGGCAAAGAGCGCGTGGTGCCGATCGCCGACGCGACGAATCGAACCCTCTCCGATCAGCGCCTGCAGATCCTCGGCCAGCCCCCGGTCGTGCTCTGTGTCGAGCTCCAGGAATGCCACGTATTGAAGAAGATACTCGCCCTCAGGCACGATCATGCGGTGCAGGGTGCCTGGGCAGGTGTAGAACAAGTCGCCGGGCCTCACCGCGAGCGACTCGTCCCGGAGCTCGAACGATCCGCGGCCGGCAACCACGTAGTGAAGCTCGTGCGCATGGTGGGAATGCGCCCCGAAGACCCGCAGGGTCCGCGGTAGCAAAATGCACGAGAGCACCTGCATGAGGTCAACAATGTACATCCCGAGGTCAACCGAGGCCATTGCCTCCGACACCCCTGCTTCTTAGCTTTGTTTGAGCGTAAACAACGTGCCGAAAGGAGCCGGGGCCATGTTGGAAGCATTCCAATCCTCGCCAACCTCTCCTGGGGCCAGGGTGTTGACCCCACAGGAGGCGCGCATCGAGCGAGGGGAGCCGATCGGGCTGGTCGGGGACGGTGCGCAATCCAAGCGCGCACGCATCCAGAGGATGCTCGAAGGATTTCGCGAGCAACCGATCCGGCTCAACGTCGAGCGTGCGCGGCTGCTCACCGAATCGATGAAGACCTCCGAGGGGCAACCGATGGTGCTTCGATGGGCCAAGGCCTTGGCGCACATCCTCGAGCATCACCCGATCCACATCGAGCAAGACGAGATCCTGGTGGGCAGCGCAGGACCACCCGGCCGCTATGCGGTCGTCTACAGCGAGCTCGTCGGGCCCGGACGTTTCTACACGCATCCGTACGAGCTGGTGCCGAGCAAGCCGGGCGACCCCATCGAGATGACCGAGCAGGACGTGGCCACTCTCAAAGAGGAAATTCTTCCCTACTGGGAAGCAAATTCGTATCACAAGGCGATCATGAATGCGCTTCCCGAAGAGACTCGGTGTCTCATGGAGCGCATCTTCGTGGTAACCCCGACAGCATCGGGTCGGTCCATGCTGGCGTGGGCCCACGATTACGAGAAGGTGCTCGAGCGCGGCATCGCATCGATTCGTGACGAAGCAGCCCGACGCCTCGACGCGCTCGATCCCTTCGACGCCAAGGCGCAGGTCGAAAGTCGGCCGTTTTTGGAAGCCGTGGGCTTGGTGGGCGACGCGATGATTGCGTTTGCGCGTCGTTACGGCGAGCTGGCCGCCGCCATGGCCGAATCGGAGCCCGGGGAAGAGAGGCGCCGCGAGCTACGCGAAATCGCAGCTGTGTGCCAGCGGGTTCCGGAGCATCCTGCTCGGACGTTTCACGAAGCCGTGCAGTCGCAGTGGTTCGTGCAGACGGTTTCCCGTCTCGAGCAGGCGGTCGGCGGCGTGGTCGGCAACGGGCGCATCGATCAGTACCTCTATCCTTACTATCGCCAAGACATCGACGAGGGCCGGCTCACCGAGGATGAAGCCTTGGTGCTGTTGGAGTCGATCTGGGTCGGCATGGCACGAAGCGTCGACGTCTACGCCAAGCCCGGGATGCCCTCGCTGACCGACGGGTTCGCGCACTGGGAAGCGACGACGGTGGGCGGCCTCACCCCGGACGGCCGCGATGCCAGCAATGAGCTCTCGTATTTGATCCTGAAGTCCAAGCGCGAGTTTCCGCTGAACTATCCCGATCTGGCAGCACGCATCCATGCCCGTACACCCAACGCGTTTCTGCATGCGGTGTGCGAGACGATCAAAGACGGCTCGGGGTTTCCCAAGCTGTTTTGTGACGACGAGATCATTCCTTTGCTCGTCGCCAAAGGCGGTACCCTCGAGGAGGCAAACGATTACTGCATCACCGGATGCTCGGAGACCAAGATGCTCAACCGCGAGGGCATCGCCACGGGCTGCGCGTGGATCAATCTCGGCGCCATCCTCGAGATGACGTTGCGCAATGGTCGCATGAATTGCTATGGAAACTCGCTCGTAGGCCTGCAGACCGGCGATCCGAGGACCTTCCAGAGCTTCGACGAGATGTGGAATGCGTTCACGCGGCAGCTCGAGAACGTGGTCCGCCATACCTTCATCCAGCAGTACGTCGCCGACACGCTCAAGTCTCGTTACATCGCTTCGCCGATGTTCTCGATGCTTCACGACCTGTGCATGGCCGACTGCAAGGACATTCACTCGGGTCCGATCGAAGGCGCGCTTTATCTCGGGTTTTTCGACGTGATGGGCTTCGGGACGGTAATCGACTCGTTGGCGGCCCTACGAACGCTGGTGTTCGAAGAGGGCAAGCTCAGCATGGATACGCTGCTCGAGGCCCTCGACCACGACTTCGAAGGGTACGAGGCCGTACGGCAAATGTGTCTGAACGCTCCGAAATACGGAAACTACGATCCGGAGGTCGATCGGATCGGGCATGACATCGAAGCGCGCTTCATCGATCTCGCCCGCGCTCACAAGACCGCTTTCGGCGGCGAGCTGGACCTCCGTTACGTGTCGGTCACTTCGCACATTCCGCTCGGCGCCGTGGTCGGGGCGACCCCGGACGGCCGCAAAGCGAGGGAGCCACTCTCCGAGAGCATCAGCCCGTCGCAGGGCAGGGACGTCCGAGGTCCTACGGCCACGCTCGCCTCGATCAGCGCCACCAAGTGCGCCCAGCACAAGGAGCGCGCGGCTAGGCTCTTGAACATGAAGCTTTCGCCCGCATCGATTGCGGGGGAAGCGGGAACCCGGAAGCTCATGGCGTTGGTACGAACGGCTTGCGACATGAGGATGTGGCACATCCAGTTCAACATCGTCAACCGGGACACGCTCTTGGCCGCGCAACGAGACCCCGAGAAGTATCGCAACCTCCTGGTTCGGGTGGCCGGCTACAGCGCCTACTTCGTCGATCTCACGCCCGCGCTCCAAAGTGAGATCATCCGGCGAACCGAGCACGAATTCTAGAGCCCGCGCCCATCACCCTGGAGGCGGTCATGGTCAGAGACAAAGACAGAAAAGGCGTCCCCAAAGGCTTGGTGTTCGACATTCAAAAATTTTCCCTCCACGACGGCCCGGGCATTCGAACCGTCGTCTTCCTGAAGGGATGCCCCTTGTCCTGCCTGTGGTGCTCGAATCCGGAGGGCCAGGGAAAGGCGCCCGAGCTCGTGTACCGGCGTGACCGCTGCATCGGGACTGCGCAGTGCGGTCAGTGCATGGAGATCTGTCTCGAGCAGGCAATCGAGGTGGACCCGAGCGGCGCCGTATTCATCGACCGCGACCGGTGTAACGGCTGCGGCGACTGCAGCCATGTCTGCCCATCGCAGGCTCTCGAGGTATCGGGCCGTTGGGTGAGCGTCCAAGAGGTCCTGGCCATCGTAGAGGAGGATGATGCATTTTACGCCCGGTCGGGCGGTGGTCTCACGCTCAGTGGCGGCGAGCCGTTGGCGCAGGGAGCATTCTCCTTGGCGCTCTTGCGAGCAGCGCGCGCCCGCGGCATCGATACGGCGATCGAGACGACGGGGCTTTGCAACTGGAAGACTCTCCGGGAGGCGGCCTCCCTCGCCGATCGCATCTTTTTCGACATCAAGTGCTTGGCCTCCGAGAGGCACCAGCGTGTCACGGGCGTATCCAACCAACCCATTGTGGACAACTTTCGGAGGCTGCGCGACGCCTTCCCCGACTTGGAGACGGTCGTGCGCACGCCCATCGTCCCGGGCGTGAACGATTCGGAGGATGAGATCCAAGCCATCCGTGGGTTCGTCCAACGAACCGGCCGCGGCTGTCGGTACGAGCTCCTGCCCTACCACGGCTTCGGCGGGCCCAAGTACGCGACTCTCGGAAAGCGCTACACGCTGACCCATCTTCGGCCCCCAAGCGCAGCCCGCATGCAAGCGCTGCAACGCGTGGCGACGCTGCCCCATTGCTAAGAAAGGGCTTCTTCACCAACGAACAGAAAAAGCCTCCCGCGCGTCAGAAGCGCGAGGCGGTGATCTGGACGTCGGCGTACTGCCAGGCGAGCTCGAAGCCACGCTGCACCTCGTCAGCCTGCCGCTTCTTGCCCTGGGCACGGAGGCTCTGAGCGAGCCCGAACAATGACCATCCGTTGTCGGGAAACCGGTCCAAGTCTTCACGGTAGACTTTTTCTGCCGCTTTCGGCCGGCCGGCTTCGAGCAGGACGGCGCCGAGATTGTGCCGCACCGGGTAGAACCAGTCCGGCGGCTCTCCGTAGACCAACGCGTCTTCGATCGCGATCGCCTGGCGAAGCCGAGCCACCGCAGTCTCGATGTCCCTTCGCGCCGCAGCAATTTCGGCTTCGAGCACCAGGGCTGCGATTCGTGCCAGCGAGGAGGTGGGATTGATCCCCCAGATGCGAATCTGCTCCAAGCCCTAGGATTCCAGCGCAAACGGTTCGTCGCGCTCCTTCCGTGGTCAGGGCTCCGCGAGGATGGGGATGTAGCTCGGGTACCAGACCGCGCTTCGGACGGAAGACTCGATCTGATCGTCGGGAATGGCACGCCCCAAGCGTGCCTCGCGTGCACAGCGCACGACCGCACATGCGATCCGAAAGCTCACGTCGCGAAGCTCGCTCTGATTCGGAAAGATGGCTCCTAATGCCAGGCGCTCTTCACTGACACAATCGGCCAAGGTCTGCGCAGCGGCGAGGAACATCTCGTCACTGATTTCGCTGGTCTTCGAGACGATGGCGCCGAGCCCGACCCCGGGGAAGATGAATACGTTGTTGCTTTGACCGATCAGGTAGCGGCGTCCCTCGTAGGTCACGTCCCCAAACGGGCTGCCCGTTGCCACCAGGGCCCGTCCACGGCTCCATTCGAGCGCCTCTTTGGGAGTGCACTCGGAGCTCGCCGTCGGATTCGAGAGTGGAAGAATGATGGGTCGGTCGACGTGCTCGGCCATTTCTTCGACCATCGCTCGCGTGAAAGCACCCGGCCTCCCGGTGGCACCGACGAGCACGGTCGGTTTGAATGCGCGGATCATCTCCACGGGGTTCGAGTGACAACGTTCCGAGACCCCGCAGCGCTCCAAGGTCTCCCTGCTGAGCGCGAATTCGCGTTTGAACGGTTCCTCGATGTGGCGCCCAGCATGAAGCAGGCCCCCGGAATCGAACGCGGCAAGTGCACACTGGATCTCTCGGTCGGTGGCTCCCGCCTGGCGCATGGCCGCCGAGGTCAATCGCGCAATGCCGATGCAGGCTCCTCCCGCTCCGATGAACAGCACCCGCTGGTCGCGGATGCTCTGCCCCGTAATCCGAAGCGCTGTCAAGATTCCGGCGACGGTCACGGCCGCAGTCCCTTGGATGTCATCGTTGAAGCTCGGGAGACGCTGGCGGTAACGCTCCAGAAGGCTGAACGAGTGTGTCTTGGCGAAGTCCTCCCACTGAATGATGGCGTGAGGGAACACATCGCGCACCGCGCGGACGAAACGCTCGACGAAATCAAAGTACGCGGGTCCGGTGAGGCGATGACCCCGATAACCGTTGTAAAGGGGGTCGTCGAGCAGCTCGTCGTTGTTGGTTCCGACGTCGAGGCTCACCGGAAGACACTTGGAGGGATGGATGCCAGCGCCGGCGACGTAAAGGGCTAGCTTGCCCACCGGAATCCCCATGCCGCCCGCGCCGAGATCGCCGAGCCCGAGGATGCGCTCGTTATCCGTGACCACGAGCAGCCGGATATCGTGAAACGGCGCGCTCTCGAGGATCTCGTGCACGCGCTCGATGTTATTCGGGGTGATCCAGATGCCGCGTGCCGAACGAAGGATGTGGCTGAACTTCTGACAGGCCAACCCGACCGTGGGGGTGTACACGATGGGCAGGAGCTCCGGGAGGTTCTCCACGAGAACGCGGTAGAACAGCACCTCGTTGAGGTCCTGCAATCTCGTCAGTCCGATGTATTTCTCCAGATCGGTAGACTTGGCACGGATGTGCTCGAGCTCCAGCTCGACCTGCTGCTCGATTTGAAGCACTTGGTCGGGAAGCAACCCATCGAGACCGAGCTCTCTTCGTTCTTCCTTGGTGTAGGCCAGGCCCTTGTTCGTGGAAGGATTGTTGAGCAGCCAAACCCCACGCTTGCGGGTCACGATGCGATCTTCCCCGCCAAGCTTCTGACCGTAGGCCTTGCTTTTCACGACATGCCCCCTCGAGAGAGCAAGCGTATCATGCGGCGCCACCGCGCTAGAGCTCGAATCAAAGGTGGGCTTGACATTATCGTCCGCACGGCTTGCTGAGCCGCCCGCTCGGGCCGACGACCGGCCGGTACTGGGTGGGGCACTTCGACGGCGCACGCTTCGCCATGGCGGACGACGAGCCTTTGGCAGGTCGCGTATTCGACGGGGGCGCCGATTTTTATGCGGCCACCAGCTACAACGGCCTGTCCACCGACGAACAGATCTGGATCGGCTGGCACGCCTCCTGGGCCTACGCGTTCAGCATCCCCACCGAGCCTTGGCGGGGCACGATGAGCGTCCCCCGATTGCTCGGGCTGGTGGAGGACGGCGAGCGTGTCGTTTTGACCCAGACGCCCTACGGCGTCGAGGCAGGACGAGAAGCCTGTGCGCTGGTTGATCTGTCTGACGAGCCCACGCTGTCGTCGGTACATGAGGCGCTCGCCAGTGCGTCGGGCGACGTGCTCGACATCGAGATCGGGATCCGGATACCGGCGGGCCGGGGCGGCTTGGCGGTGCGCGTTTCCGAGGACGGGGAGCCGATCGCAACCCAGGGATTCCACTCGAGACGTCAGCCGTCGCGCCAGGCAGTCGCTACCGGGGGATCCCACCAACCGAAATGGCGGACGTCGACCCTGGAAGCTTCGACGAGGACGACTGACCGCCTGTCATGGGCGCGCATACCCGCTTGACTCCACGGCGCGCCCCTGTTGGAATCGTTCGATCCTACGCAGCGGATGTGGATGGCGATGGACACGTACATGCCCATGGTTCGGCTCGGCGAACCGATGCGGGCTGGCGGCATCGCGCAGGTGATCGAGTCCAAGCACCCGAAGTACAAGCCCGGCGACATCATCAACGGGCTTTGCGGCTGGCAGGAGTACCCGGTGTTCGAGCCGAACCGCGCCGACGGGGTGCCGCCGACCAAGTTGCCGGCGCATCTCGACCCAGCGCTGACACTCGCGCTGTCGGTCACGGGGCTTACCGCGTATTTCGGCTTGCTCGACATCGGAAAGCCCAAGCCGGGCGAAACGGTCCTGGTGAGCGGCGCGGCCGGTGCCACCGGCTCGATTGCGGGACAGATCGCCAAGCTCAAAGGGTGCCGAGTCGTCGGCATCGCAGGCGGCCCGGACAAGTGTGCTTGGCTGACGAACACCGCGCGTTTCGACGCTGCCATCGACTACAAGAACGAGAACGTCGAAGCGCGCATCGGTGAGCTGTGTCCCAAAGGCATCGACGTCTACTTCGACAACGTCGGCGGCGAGATCCTCGATGCCGCGCTCTTGCACATCGCGATGCATGCGCGCGTAGTGCTTTGCGGCTCCATCTCGCAATACAACGTCGGGGACCAGTCCGAGCGCTACGGCATCAAGAACTACAACGCACTGACCGTGAACCGCGGCACTGCGCAGGGCTTCATCATCCTCGACCACCTGGATCGGGCGGTCGAGGGTTTGCTGTGCCTCCACAAGTGGGTGCAGGACGGAAAAGTCGTCCAGGAGATCGACGTGCAACATGGCTTCGAGAACATCCCGGCTACCCTCGGCCGACTCTTCACCGGCGCGAACCTCGGCAAGCAGATTCTCAAGGTTTCGGACGCGCCTCTGCCCCTTCGCACGAGCGGCATCGAAAAGGCCGTCCTCGCCGTGCTGAGCGCGTACTACAGCCGCCGAGCCTAGCTCGGTGTCGCTAATTCCCGTGGAACTGGGCAAAGGTTCCGGCCTGCAGCTGCTTTCGCGCTTCGGGGTCCATTGCAGGGATCACGCCCCGGTGCCCCCCGCGATTCCGTCAATGCCGAGGCGGCAGCGCTATGACGACGGGAAGCCCGGCCCAAAGGGTTCCGAGAGCCAAGACTGGGCCGGCGATCTACAAACGTGGCAACAATTGACGATTTATTGGCAAGGGCCTCGGTGTTCTGAAGCGGGCCTTCATCGCAAGCTTGCCGACAGCTCAAACGGGCCCGGCGCCCTTGGAGGTTCTTGATGTCTTTTCTCAACCCCGTCTTTTCCACGGAAAGCGCGACGTACCGCGATGGCAAGCGCTACGCGTGGATCACCTCGTTGGTCGTCCCCGCCTTGCTTGGCTGTGGACCCCTCTTCTACTGGCTCACCGGCTCGATGGCAGCGCTTTGGATTCCGGTCTTGCTGGTTTATACGGCGATCCCGCTCCTCGACGTGATCCTCGGAGAGGATCTCAACAACCCGCCCGAAGAGGTGGTCCCGCTTCTCGAGGCCGATCCTTACTACCGATGGGCGACCTATGCGTTGGTCCCTGTTCTGTGGGCAGCGTTTCTCTCGAACGCTTGGTTCGTCGGCACCCACGAGCTGCCATGGTACGGCGTGCTCGCCATGGCGGTGAACAGTGGCCTTATCTGCGGGTTCGGTATCAACCTCGGGCACGAGCTCGGACACAAGAAGTCCAAGCTCGAGCGAAACCTCGCGACTTCCGTGCTTGCGATGGGCGCCTACGGGCACTTTGCAATCGACCACAACCGCGGCCACCACCGCCACGTCGCCACGCCGGAGGACTGTGCCTCGTCGCGGATGGGAGAGAATCTGTATGCCTTCGCGCTTCGCGAGCTTCCCGGAGCGTTTCGTCGCGCTTGGCGGCTGGAGCGCGGCCGGCTCGAGCGTCACGAACGACCCGTTTGGTCGCTCGAGAACGAGATCGTGAGGGCGGGGCTCATCACCGCGACGGCTTCGATCGTCCTCACCCTATTGCTGGGCGCGGTGATGATCCCGTACTTGCTGCTCGCGTACTTCATCGGTGCCTTTCACCTGACGATGGCCAACTACATCGAACACTACGGGCTCTTGCGCCAGAAGCGCGCAAACGGACTCTACGAGCGCTGCGAGCCGCACCACTCGTGGAACAGTAATCACATTTGCTCGAACTGGGCACTCTACCACCTGCAACGGCACTCCGACCACCACGCGAATCCCGGCCGTCGGTATCAATCCCTTCGGCACTTCGAAGACCTTCCAACTCTACCAAACGGTTACTTCGGCATGTTCCTGGTGGCGCTGGTGCCGACTCTTTGGTTCCGAATCATGGACCCGCTGCTCGTGACGCACGTCGACGGGGATCCACGCCGGATCCACTTCGATCCGAAGCGACGCGGTGTGTTGTGCGCGCGGTATCGGTTGGCGACAGATGGCGAGTCCACTGCAACCCAAGCCGACGCCGTCGCTGCGTGAGCACCGGGTGCCGTCTTCAAGACCGTTGATCGACTCACCCGGCCGCCATATCTTTGCTTCCCTGGCAAGATGGGTAGTCGCAAAGACAGGGCGCACCATATCGCCGAGGCGCAAAGAGCGACTCTCGCGGAGCAGCTAAGACCGAGCATTCATCCGACGTACGCGAGGCTGCTCGCGGTGGAGCTCAAACGCCGAGGTTTCCAAGACGAAGCGGTCTTCGAGAGCACGGGGCTGACGTGGTCGATGCTGCTCGAGGACGACCGTTTTCTCAGTCTGGAGCAGTTTCGCAGGGTCGTGCACCGCGGCATCGACTTGACGCGCGAGGGCTGGCTCGGTCTCGATGTCGGGCGATCCACGCAGGTCTCCTCACATGGTCCGCTCGGCTACGCGATGGTGGCCAGCCCAGATGTGGCCACCGCGCTCGATCTGGTTGCACGGTATTCGGAGCTTCGCCTGCGGATCGCGAAGTTCGCGGTGGATCGGGGTTCTGGTCGGGTACGCCTACGAATCGAGCCTACCCTCCAATGGAACGATCTGCTCGAATACATCTCGTTGCACATCATCGGGGCGTTGGCGCTGCTCCTCGAGACCATCAGCGGCTCGTCACTCCCAGACACGCGGATCTCGTTCGTCCACGCTGCACCTCCCTGGGTCGGCGAGTATGCGCGGCGCCTCGGAAACGTAACCCTGGTGTTCAACGCCACCGAGATTGCGATCGATCTGCCCAAATCGTTTGCTGCACTTCCTTGCATCACCAGGGACACCTCGGCTTTCGAGCAAGCTGTTCGACTCTGCGAGCGCGCCAAGGCCCGGCGGGAGGATGATGACGTCGCTCAGCGAGTCCTCGGAACGTTGCTCGACCGCCAAGGCGAGTATCCGAGCCTCAGCGAGATGGCGAAGGGTCTCCACATGTCGAACCGCACGTTGATTCGAAGGCTGAAGGCTCAGGGAACTTCGTACCAGATACTGCTCGACGACGTGCGCCAAGACCTCGCCCTCTGGTATCTCAGAGAAACCGAGCTGCCCGTCGAGGCCGTCGCGGAGCGCCTCGGATATCGCGACACTTCGAACTTCAGCCGAACGTGCAAGCGCTGGTTTGGGGTCACTGCCCGAGCGATTCGCGCCGGGAGCTCCAAACAAGACCCTCCGTCGAGTCGGCTTGGGTAAGGCGACCCTACGACGCTCGACAGCATCCAAAACGGGATTCGAATGGCGCGCTAGACCGGCGGCTTCTCGGCGACGATTCTCCAGTTCAGGTCTGCGATCTTGGACTTCTCGGCGTCGGTCCACGCGTGGCCTCCGCTTTGAAGTAGCTCCAGCGACTCCTCGACCCAAGACGGCAGGACCCGAATGGCCTCGAGCGCGCGGACGACCTTGCGACCGCGCAGAATCAGGTCTCGTTTTTGCTCGCAAATGGGCCATGCCGGTCTTTTCGAGGGGGCTGAGACGACGACGCGAAAGCCTGCTCTTTCGAGGGCTGCGCAAACATCCGCTGGATACATGGACTGAGTGGCGGCGAGCGTTGGGAGATATGCCTTGTGTAGGCTCACGTGCTCTTCGTTGTTCCAGTCGAAATGGGGCGTCAGTAGGTACTCGGAACACGCGTATCGCGCTCCAGGCTTCAACACGCGGAACATTTCTCCGGCATGGGCATCGAGCTCCTCTTTCTTGAAGAACGGCCAGACCGCTTGAAAGGAAAAGCATCCGTCAAAGGCGCCCGACTCATACTCGAGCGGCTCGTGATGATCGCCCACCTTGAAGTGAAGCCGATCGCTCATCCCGCATTGCGCCGCCCAGTCGATCGCGTTCTCGATCTGATTGGGGTCGATGTTGTATCCGGACACCTGACCGCCCGTCAGTGTGGCGAGGTGATGTGAGATCCTGCCCCTCCCACATCCCATGTCCAGCAGATGCGATCGACTCGGGTCTTTCAGCTCGAGCTCCTTCAACACTGCCTGCTCGCACAAGAGTTGGTTCCCGTACAGTCCTTGGGATTCGTCAAGCTGCGGCGGGATATAGAGCTTCTCGAGGTCAAAAACGGAGAGCAAGTTGTTGAGGACCTTGTAGTAGTCTGCGACTGCTTTCGTTTCATCCTCGGTTTTGGTCTGCTCGCCCCCTTGCATTCTCTGAAAGAACTTGAAGGCATCGATGCAGGCTTGCTTGTCCTCGTCCGACAGCTCCGCCAATCGTTTGAGCCCGACGAGCGCGGTCTTGATTCGATACCAGTTCATTCAGTGGAACTCTCGTTGCACGCACCCGAGCATCAGGCTCATCGATCGCAGCGTATCACAGATGATGAGCCCGCGCGGCCTCATTAAGTCTGATACGGCGCGCGGACACGAACCCAAACGAAGAAAGCCGATCCCGTGAGGCCGGCCTCTCGAGCGGGAAGCGGGATTCGCTTGCGAGTGTACGAGTGAAGCGTGCTGCATAAGTACGGGAGCAGTACGGAGGCGAAGGCGAGTACACCCACAACGACAGACCCACGACATCGAGTTCCGTGATAGTCAGTGGGAGCCAACGGCGTCGCCACCGCTCTTCATCGGCGTCCCATGGTACTTCTTCGGCGATGCGGGCTTGATGCCTTGGGTCGCCAGCGCCGTGGGCGTGGGGGCATTCGGCAACGTCCTACTAACGAGGCCATCGGAGTCTTGAACGCGTGCAAGCAAGTCGGATGGACGAACGCCATGACCCTCGAAAGCATCTACTTGGCTGACGAAGACCGCGCGTTTCGACGCTGCCATCGACTACAAGAATGAGAACCCGGCGAGCCTGGCTCGTTTCGACTAATTCTCGTAGAACGGGGCAAAGGTTCCGGCCTGCAGCTGCTCTCGCGCTTCGGGGTCCATTGCAGGGATCGCGCCCCTTTGCTCAACGAAGCTCACATAGGCACGCATCGCTTTCTTGGCGCCCGTGCTCCCGAGCATGGCCAGAAAGCCGGCTTGTTCGTGCAGGATCCCCTCTTCCAGCGGTAGGGAGCCGCCCTCCAAGGTCGCGCGCTTGATGACCGACACGGCCGGCTTGTAGCGGGTAGCCAGCACCTCGGCGACGGCCATGACCTTCTCGATGAGCTGATCGTGAGGGAATACATCGGTCACCAGCCCCAGGTTCTTCGCTTCTTCAGCCCCTACGATGCGCCCGCTGAGCATGAGCTCGAGCGCTTTTGCCCTTCCGATCAAGCGTGCGAGCCGCTGCGTCCCACCGGCGCCGGGCGGAAACCCGAGGAGCACTTCCGGCTGCGCTAGCTCGCCGTCGTCGGCGATGTAACGGAAATCACAAGCCAGGCAAAGCTCTAGTCCGCTTCCCGCCGTGGAGCCATTGATGGCGGCCACGTAGATCGTGCCGCTGCGCCCTATTTGCACCAAGACGTCATGCATGCGTTGCAGCTTCAGGAGCCCCGCGAGCGGAGACCGTTGAAGGAAGCGACGCACCGCCGGAAGCGTGCTCAGCCCTCGGGTCAGCCGCGATGCTCGGACCGCCTGTCTTTCGGCGATCGACGGAGCCTGGTTGGCCGCGCGGAGCAACTCGGAAACGTCATAGTGAGCGAGGAAGATGTTCGGCTCGGCCCCGGTCAAGACAACCACGCCAATGTCATCGTCCGATTCGGCCGTGGCCACGAGCTCAGCCAGCTCCGACACCATTTGGTCGTTCATCAGGGCGTATGGAGGATTGTGCAGACGCGCCAACAGGACACGTCCTTTCCGTGTGATGTGAATCGTTTTACCCATGACTTTTCCTCGTTGAAGAGAATTCGGTCGAAGCCGGGGCCCCCTACGTGACCGCGCTTCCAGGCTTCGACTCCATACCGTTGATCTGATTCGGAGCAATCAGTTCAACCTGAGGGGCGGGTGTATTTGTATCGAAGTCGCGCCACGTTCCAAGGAGTCGCGGCTTCGCGCAAGGAGGGGCTTCCGCTCCAGGACCCGGGGCCGCGGCGAGCAAGTCAAGGTCTTCCCGCCTCCCGGCATTCCGGGCGCTCCGCTCTTCCAAGTCGGTCGCGAGGTCGATGATCCGATTTCGTTCCCAGCGGGATACGACCCAAGCGCGGAGCGTTCCGTCGAATGGCGCACCCAGTACAATCGCCGCTACTTGCTTCAGCAGTGGACGGGCGACGACGCACCGGGCGCGGAGCCTACCCCGGCACGGACCGGCGGTGGATACTTCCCCAATATTCACAACAACTACGTCCGCGCGGTCCTTCACCGGACGTTCGGTAAGGTAGCTGTCGTGCGCGGCAAGCTTCCGATCGCGCCGAAGACCCCAAATCACCGCCCAACGATGGAATCAGGGGAAGTTCGGTACGCGTCCTTCTGCACGAACGAGTCGGTCAAGACGACTCGAGTGATGGACTGCGTGTTCGACGAAGAGGTGCCGACAGCACAAGACGGATTCTACACCATCGTGGCGAGCCGCATCGAGGATCCGCCGAACAACGCAAAACGCGCGTGCGGCGCGGCTTGGATCGAATGGTCCCCCAACGGCGATGGGTTCGAAGATCCGGACTTCGGCTGGTTCCAGATCCGAAACATGATTCCCGATGTGGACTTCAATAACGCGGTCCAGAACACCCAGGTGCCTGGCGACGAGCTCGACGCCATGGGCGATTATCTCCCGAACGTCGAGTACTACGACACGGCCGAGGACAACGAAGCCCTCAAGTGCAACGGCGGCGCGCGCTAACACACGCGCATCGCATTCCTGCAGCTTGGGTCCCTCCTTGACCCAGGGACCGCTAGCGGTACGCCCCCGCCGAACCTCTTCGGGTGTTTGGCGGGGGCTTTCTCTTACAAGCCCCGACGAAGACAGCCAACCCCGTGAGGCCGGCTCGTAGAGCGGGAAATGGGATTCGAACCCACGACTTCACAAGTGAAGGCCATGTATCCATTGGTGCCGATCCCGCCAACCCAGAACCTCGGCATCGCCCTGTTCAGCTACGATGGCGGGCTCTACTGGGGCTTCAACGCCGATTGGGAAAGTTTCCCCCACGTGCACGAGTTCGTCGAAGACCTCGAGGCAGCCTTCAAAGAGTACAAAGGACTGGCCGCGACGCGCACTGCTCATAGCTCCACGACTGAAAAGCGTCGATCTTCTCTTTCGTAATGAAGCGGTGGTTCCGCCAATGCTCAAGGAGCGAGACCGTTGCACCATCTCGTGTCGCAGCGCGGTTCGCAGATGAACGATATCAGATGGCGTCCACGGTCCGGTTTTCGTGGCTCGTTCCCAAGCATCGCGAGACGCGTCTTTGGTCGGAACACCAGGACATCAACGACGTGATGCTCGCCACGGCGCTCGTCCCCGTCGGGTTTCTTTCCATACGTCGAACGGAGAGTGAGGTGTAGTGGCGAAGGGCTTGGCTGCTCGGTGTTCTTGTTTCGCTTTTCGTGGGCTCGGTCAGTCGTCTTCGTCGAACCGGCGCGGGTTGACGTCGGCCATTTCGGTCGGCGGGATTCTTCCGTAGCGGCTTCCC
>Ga0111159_1066_pt1 | contig 18585 bp, 19 predicted proteins | sample DeeMarSeWOR28_12_FD_80259 | JGI IMG/M metagenome (GOLD analysis project Ga0111159, IMG submission 80259) | Myxococcales bacterium SG8_38 | reverse complement strand
CCGCCCCGCGTAAGGTGCTTTATCACCACGGGCACACCGTGTTGGTTTTGAATAGCGATCTAATGCTGCAAGTATCGTTCGACCGCTTCCGAGTTTCCCTCGTCCTCTTGGGCTGCTAGGCTCGGGATAAGTCTGATCGGATCCGATGTTGTGGCCGCCCAACTGTCCTCAGTCGCAAAGCGTCAGGATGCGCATGGCGGCGCTGCTGATTATGCTTGGCAAGTGGTAGCGAGGTTTCTGGCGACGGATGCTTCGAAGGCGAGGGGGTGCTCGTGTCGCTGATGGACGCTCCCTCGGAACACCGGCAGGTAATCCGTACGCCGGATCAGCGTTTGCGGGTGTTTGTCAGCTCGACCCTGGATGAGATGGCGTCCGAGCGGGCGGCGGTGCGAGCGGCGATCGAGCGTTTGCGGCTGACTCCGGTGATGTTCGAGCTGGGGGCCCGCCCACCCCCGCCGAGGGCGCTGTATCGCGCATATCTCGAGCAAAGCGATGTCTTCATCGGCCTCTACTGGCGAAGCTATGGGTGGGTCGCGCCGGAGGCCGAGCTGGCGTCAGGAATGCCTTGCCTGGTGTACGTGAAGGATCCCGCGCCGCGGCGTGAGCCGCGACTGGAGGCGTTTCTGCACCGCGTGATGACTGATGATCGTGTGTCGTTCAAGCGCTTCGAGGCGGCCGAGCGGCTCGCGGATCTGGTGGCCGACGATCTCGCGCTATTGCTGACGGAGCATTTCGATGCTGGGGCTGAGGTTCGCGCGGGCGCGGTGATGTCGGCGCTGCGGCCGCGCCCGCTGCCGGTCGCGCCGACACGGCTGGTCGGGCGCGAGGGCGAGCTCGAGGCGGTCCGTGCCTTGATCAAACGCGAGGACGTTCGGCTCTTGACGTTGTCGGGCGTGGGTGGGATCGGCAAGACGCGTCTGGCGCTGGCGGCCGCAACTCTCCTTGGTGGAAGCTTTGCTGACGGCGTGGGATTCGCCGACCTCTCATCGGTGCGGAGGCCGGAGCTTGTGCCAAGTGCGGTCGCGGCGGCGGTCGGGGTGCTGCAGGAAGGCACACGGCCGGTCGCCGAGTTGCTGATCGAGAGGCTGAAAGCAACGGAGATGTTGCTGGTGCTCGACAACTTCGAGCAGGTGATCGCGGCGGCGCCCTTTGTCTCTCAGCTGCTTGCCGGCTGTTCGAAGGTCAAGGTGATCGTCACCAGCCGTGCCTTGTTGCGTCTGCGGGGGGAGCACGAATTCGCGGTGATGCCGCTCGAGGTGCCGCCGGTCGGTGGATCTGCTGCGGCTGGCCGTGGGTTGGACGCGGCGGCTGTGCGGCTGTTCGTTGAACGCGCGCAGGAACATCAGCCTCGGTTCACGGTCGAGGAGGCGAACGCCCAGGCTGTCATGGAGCTGTGCTCGCGGCTTGAGGGGATTCCGCTGGCGATCGAGCTTGCCGCCGCTCGGGTGCGGGTGCTACCGCCCGGAGCGCTGCTCGAACGGATCGGTGATCGGCTGGACCTGCTGAGCGGGCCTTCGGACCTACCCGAACGCCAGCGCACACTCAGAGCGACCATGGACTGGAGCTACCACTTGCTCGATCAGCAGGAGCGGCTCCTATTCGCCGGGCTGAGTGTGTTCGTGAGCGGCTTCACGCTCGAGAGCGCGCAGGCCGTGTGCGGCGGCGAAGGAGCGTCCAACGTGCTCGACGAAGTGTCATCGCTCCTCGAAAAGAGCCTGGTCGTGCCGCAAGAGCGTCCGGACGTCGAGCCGCGCTTCCGTATGCTCGAAACGGTGCGTGAGTACGCCCAGGAGCGACTCCAGAAAAGCGGTAAGGCGCAGGATGCCCAATTGCGGATGGCCCAGTACTTCGCGCGAGTGGCTGAGCAGGCGGCTGGGGGTCTTGCGACGTCCCAACACCGCGTGTGGCTCTCCCGGCTTGACGCGGAGCTTGACAACATGCGTGCCGCGATCTCGTTTGCGGATGAGCACGGCGAGCCCGAGCTCCTCCTCCGCATGGCGGCTCTACCGTGGGTCTATTGGTGGCCACGCGGCTACATCCCTGAAATGCGCCCACCCCTCGAGCGTTGCCTCGAAAGCTATCCGTCACTCGAGCCTTCGAGCCGTGCCCTGCAACTGTGGGGGCTTGCGTTCGCGCGAAACGTTAGCGGAGATCGCGAGGCTGCAATCCCACTGATCCAAGAGCTGATGGAGCTTGAACGCGCCCGCGGCGACGAGCACGGGCTCGCCCTCGCGCAATGGGGGTACTGCATGACGAGTCAGCTCGAGCCGAGAAGCGAGCTACGCGCGATCCTGACCCAGTCGGCTGCCACGTTGCGGCGCCTCGGTGACCAGGCCGCAAGCCCGTTCGTGCTCGGGTCGCTCGGATTTCTCGTCCTCGTCGATGGCGACACGCTCGAGGCCGAACGCCTCGGGCAAGACGCGCTCGAACAGGCTCAAGCGCTTGACAGCGAGGCGACGATCGGGTTCGCGCTTCTTGAGCTCGGTTGCAGCGCGCTCGCCCAGGGGAACACGGGGCTCGCGTGCGCGAGGTTCGCCGACAGCGCCGAGATGTTCGGACGCATTCGGGATCGCGAAGGTCTCGCCTACGCGCTCGAGGGGCTCGCTGCCGTTGCGCTCGCCCAAGGCAGACCCGAGCTTGCGGCAAAGGCGGTCGGCGCGGCGGAGGCCACGCGCGAGCGTCTCGGCATCGGTGTCCATCTGGTCGCGCAGCATACGCTCCGAGCGCCGCTGGTGGCCGCCATCCAGGCCGCGCTGGGAACTGCGGCGTTCGAAGCTGCGCGGATGACAGGCACCGAAACCGACATCGAGCAGGTCATCGAGCAGCTTCTCAGTCTGCTCCGAGGCTAGACATTTGCTGACTTGAAGAGTGGCGATGCGTCCGTTTTGGCCGGTCAACGAATCGTTGTGACCAAAGAGCACGTGTTCGAACTCACAGCGCTCATCACCAAGCTTGCCGGCGGTATTCGCGCCGTCACAAAAAGGGAGACCTGAGTGCCGCCGCTATGGGAGTTGCAGCGGCGAAGGGTGGACTTGGGCAAGGTGCCCAAGGCCGTCCACGGCTCATGCAGAACCTTGCCAAATTCGACGAACTGGCGATGAAACCCACCGGAGCATGGACACTCCGTGGTCATTCGTACGATCGCCAAATTCGCTAACTGCAAGCAATCACTTGTCTTAAGTAGTGGAGGCGGTGGGAATGGAACAGCTGGGAGCTCACCCGATTCCGGCGATTCTCGAACGGTTTCGCGGACGTGTATCGAGGAGAACACATCCAAAGAACACGAGCAAAACGCGTTACCGCACATTCTTATGACAATGTCATAAATCCCGGACGTGAATCGGGAGCTTGCCGAGGTCGGGGCGATGTTCGCGGTGCTCGATGCGTTGCGGCGAAAGCGCGAGCTTTAGCGCCCGACATCGCATACCTCGCGTCGCGCAAGCCCCCCGCTGGGCTCCCTAAACACGCCAAGGCGAACACACTTCACTCGAAAGTCACCCTTCTCACTGCGCTAGACTTCGCCTGATCGATGTCGGCCGATTGACCGCATGGCAATTGACTTCGGCTCGGGCATTGTGGGTGCCAGTGCGAGTGCCGTCGCGCCAGGGTAAATAGCCTTCGCCTTTCAAACGGAGAAAGACGAGACGATGAACGCAACATCTTCAACCGGGACACTCACTCTTTTCACGCTGCTCTTGCTCTGCGGTGGCTGCGGGTCCGGTGCGGGCGCCCGGAGCGAAACTCCCGCGCCGCCGAGGATGAAGATGACCACCGAGGTCCCTCCCGGCGTCGCCACGCCCGACCGGTTGCAGACGCGGCTCGGCACACTGACCTCCGTTGATGGCGTCCCCGACACGGCCACGACCCAGAAGGTCTACGACAACCTCGACTTCCAGCGCGCGGTGCTAGCGTACCTGTCGACGCTGCAGATCGCGTCGATGCACGCGATGCGTGAGGGCCTACTCGGGTTCGGACCCGCCAATCGAACAGTCCTCCTGTTCGAGGAGCTGATGGACTCGAAGGCGCTGTGGCTGACGCCCAACACCGTGTCCGTCTACATGGGGCTTTGGCTCGAGCTCGGCGACGAGCCGATGGTGCTCGAGACTCCCCCCAACGTCCTGGGACTCATCGACGACGCTTGGTTCCTGTACGTCGGCGATTTCGGCAACGCCGGACCGGACCTGGGTAAGGGCGGCAAGTTCCTCATCGTCCCGCCCGACTACGAGGGCCGTCTTCCCAAAGACTACCATGTGGCGCGCTCCAATACGCACGGCAACTGGGTCGTATGGCGCGGCTTCCAGGTGGACGGTTCGACCGAGCCCGCGATCGAGGCGACGAAGCGCTACTTTCGCGTCTATCCACTGTCGCAAAAGGACGACCCGCCGGCTCTAAGCTTCGTTGACGTTTCGGGGGTGTTCCACAACACCATCCACCGGATGGACTATGGCTACTGGGAGGAGCTGAACGCGGTTATTCAGAAAGAGCCAACCGATGCGCTGGAACCGGAGATTCTCGGTCTGCTCGCGTCGCTGGGAATCGAGAAGGGCAAGCCGTTCGAGCCGGATGCCCGAATGAGGAAGATCCTCGCCGAAGCGGCCGACGTTGGGGCCGTCACAGCGCGAGCCCTGACCGCGCGCCCACGCGACTCGCGCCACTACCTTTACCCCGGCGAGGGCGTCTGGACGAACCCGTTCATCGAAGGCCGCTACGACTTCCTCGACGAGATGGGGGCGCGCCTGCTCGACTCGCGCACGTACATGCACTTCTACGCGACTGGGATCACTCCGGCCATGGCGAAGGCCCCCGTCGGCAAGGGCTCCCAGTACGCCATCGCCTACCTCGACGAGGAGGGCAATGCGCTCGACGGGAGCAAGACATACCGGATCCATCTGCCACCGAACGTGCCGGCAAACGACTTCTGGTCGTTCACTCTGTACGACAACCAGACACGCGCGATGCTGCAGACCGACCAGCGCTTCCCGGGCCTCGACAGCAACTCGCCCGAGCTGCAGGCCAATGCCGACGGCTCCTACGACGTGTACTTCGGCCCCGAGTCGCCCGCGGGCAACGAAGGCAACTGGATCCAGACGGTGCCCGGCAAGGGGTGGAACACGATCTTCCGGCTGTACGGTCCGCGGCAGGAGTGGTTCGATAAGACGTGGCGCCCCGGCGATCCGGAGCTCGTCCGGTGATGCCGGCAACCCCATTCGTCAACGCATCGTTGCCCGTAAGCGAAGCGCCTCGAGGTGTTCGATCGCGACTCGTACGGCGCTTTCAATGAAGGTGGCTGGCCCCTTTGCTCTGAGCATGACGAACAACCCGAGGACGGCGGCCGTGAAGAAGCTTGCCTCCTCATGGGGATCCACCGAACGGCGCAGCTCGCCGTTCTCGTGCGCATTGCCCAGCGCGGCGGAGAACGCTTTGCAAAGACGCTCGAAGCATCGTTGAACGAACCCAGCGCCGCTGGGGTCATAGGGGCCGAGCTCCACTGCGGTGTTGCATAACAAGCACCCGCGCCCCGAAGACGGATGGGAAGATCGCGTTGGTGGTCACTGCCGTTCCAAACCCGAGCGAGATGGGTCGGTGCAGGAGTACTTTCATGGGGTCGGCTTTGCTATCTGTAGACGTCCTTTCGATGGCCAACTTTGAGGACGATCACGACCACTCGATCATCGAAGACTTCGTAAACGATTCGATACTTCCCCACGCGGATGCGATACACGTCGTCATAGCCGTGTAACTTTCGGGCTCCCTGGGGCCGAGGTCTCTCAGCTAGGCCACGAATGGCGTCGACGATGCGGTTCAGGTCGCGTTTTGCGATTGTTCTGAATTGCTTCTCCGCAGTGCGCGTGAGCTCGACGCTATAGGAGGCCATCGCGTTTCAGGTCGCGTAGGACGTTCTTGAGCGGGCGCGTCGGCTCCGTTCGGAGCCGCTTCACATCCTCGATGTCCCCGATTTCCTCGAGACGATCCAACAACGCGGTCTCGATGAATCGGTTCATTTTGAGACCCTTGGCACGGCAGTATTCTTCGACCGCCTCTTTTACGCGGGCGTCGATTCGCGCTGCAAGTTGTACCTGATCCTTCGGCATGCCCATATCTTAATGCAAAAGCTATCTTTTGCAAGCACCCCGCGCTACTCGACGACGACTACCATCTTGCCGTTGGCGCGGTTCTCATCCATCGCCTGGTGAGCGAGCGGGAGTTGATCGAAGCTCCACACCGGGCCCGTGCGGATGGTGAGCTCCCCGCGCTCGACCATCGAGACGTAGTGCTGAAGGTCTTCCCTCGAGATGTCGCTCGCGCCGCCCGAGTAGGAGGTCAGCCGCACGCCGGTCGGGATGTCCTCCATCGGTCGAAACGACCCGAGCTCCCACTCGCCGCCGAGGATGCCGGTCATGCACACCACACCGCCAGGCCGAACGCACTTTAGTGAGTCGAGCAGCGTCGTGGTCCCGATGAGCTCGAGCACGCGGTCGACCCCCTCAGGGTGATCGTTGCGGATCTTGGCGGCGAGCTCGTCGTCATCGATCACCACCTCGTCCGCACCGGCCTTGCGCAGCAGCTCGATCTTCGCCTCGCTTCTCGACGTGGAGATGACACGAAGGCCCGCGACCTTGGCCATCGAGAGCGTTGCGAGCCCGACGGAAGATGTTCCGCCTCGGATGAGAAGCGTCTCATTGGGCTGCACGCCGAGCCCGGTGTGCAGCGACCCGTGGCAGGTCTGCAGCATCTCCGGCAGTGAGCCAAGGACGTCCCATGGCAACTCGGTGTCGAGCGGAAACACGTTCGAGGCGGGTACCGACGTATATTCCGCGTACGAGCCATCGAACTCGCGGCCCATGCCGCCCATCATCGCCGCGACGTGCTGACCTTCTTCGAGCTCGCCGCCGGGCGCGCGGACGACGGTGCCGACACACTCGATGCCGAGCACCCGCGGCAACCGGACGGTCGGGGACTCGCCAATACGTGTAAACCACTCCGATCGGTTGAGTCCGAACGCCCGAACCTCAATGAGCACATGGCCCGGCTGTGGCTCCGGACGCGGGATGTCGGTGAGCTCAAAGGCTTCGGGTCCTCCGGGTTGTCGCAGTATCCAGGCTCGCATTTCGCGTTCCTAATCGTCCCGGCGCACGTAGATCAACGCTGTGCAAACGTGACTATCGACGAACATGTCTTCCTGCCGTAGGCTCGGCTCAGCCCCGCCGACGTCAAGACGCAAGCTAGAGCCCCGCGTTTTTCCACGCGAACATGCCGCATAAACTGAACACCTGTCACGGTTTTATCCAGGTCCAGAGTGCCTCGCGACCATCCGGCGGAACGCGGCTGCGGTGGTAGCATCCATGTGCCGGCAATGAGCGACCCCAGGATCAAAGTCGACCGCGCTTGGGTCGGTGCCCCCGCAAGTGCACTTCTCGGTAACCCGACCGTCTGGCTGTTCATCGCGGCCTCGACGATGCTTGCGCTGACCACCGTCTATTGTCTGAAGGGCGCTTTGACGGTCGCCCCAACAGTCGCGATCAATGCAGTGGCGTTTTACATGATGTTCACCGTCATGCACGATGCAGTCCATCGAACCGCACATCGCTCGCGGCTCGTGAATGCAACGCTCGGTCGCATCTCGGCGTTTACACTGACCGTCACGCTACCGCTCTTTCGAGCCGTCCACTACGAGCATCACTCCCACACGAACGACCCTGAACGTGACCCCGACTTGGTCGTGGCCCGTCGGCCGCGTTGGCTCGTGATGTTTTGGTGCCTCGCCGTCATTGTCGAGTACCGCATTCATTTCTATCGTCGAAAGCTGTGGCGCAACAAATCCGACCTCGCTGAAGCCCTCGCGATGGAGGTCGTCTTGATTGCCGCAATTGTTGCGACCGTGGTCACGGGAACGCTTTCAGTCGTGGCCACCTTGTGGTTTGGTCCCGTCCTCATCGCCATTGTGTTCTTGGCGCTTACCTTCGATTTCCTGCCGCACTACCCCTACGACTCGCAGGCTCGTTTCCTGGACACTCGCATTTACCCGAGCCGGTGGCTGAACGCGATCCTCCTAGGCCAGAACTATCATCTCATCCATCACCTTTGGACGACGATTCCGTGGTACCGTTACCAGCGCGTATTCGACACGGTCCGCCCCGAGCTCGAGGCGAGAGGCGCACGCATCGGATGGACGGTGGAGCCCCTCGGTGAGCCGCGCCGGCGAGCGTGAAGGACGTGCGGAGGTCTGGAGCGGGGCTGGGTTTCGGGGAGGCGATGCTTCAGCGAGTCGAGAGGGCATCCGCTTGTCGGTCAAGGACATCGGTAGCGGAGCCGTCTCTCCGGTGCCAGAATCACGAGTAGATCGGAAAGGAGCGCGTATGAATACCGAGAATGTAGGCGCCAGGATTCTTTCGGAACACAAGAATTTGCGCGCGCTTCTTCGCAAAGTAGAGCGGAGCGTGCAACAACCCGCCGGTTCTGATGCTTGGATGGAGAACCTCCGCCGAACGCTTTCCGATCTCGTCGACCTGTGTGCCGAGCACTTCCGGCTCGAAGAACAAGCCGGGCTGCACGTTCAGCTTCGCGACCAATCGCCACGGCTCGCTTTTCGGCTGCAGAAGCTTCTGGCGGAGCACTCCGGCATTCTCGATACATTGGAGAAGCTGGTTACGGAGCTTCCAGCGCAAGCCGTCACATCGCGCGACGTAGAGCCTTTGAAGCAGTCGGTCTCGGTTGCATTAGAGGCGGTGCGTCAGCACGAGCGCGCAGAGAACGAAGTCATGATGGATGCGTATTGGGAGGACATCGGGGGCGAAGCCGGATAGGAGGCAAGCGATCGGAGCCCCGGTCTTGCGCCCTACGTGAAGGGCAAGGCCCCCGAGAGCCTCGGGGGGAACACGGTATGGTTTTGCCTCCCACCGTGGTATCACCACGGAGCTATGATTCTGCTCAACCCAAAAGTGCACCGCCGAGACTACCCCGACGCCCGCTCTCGCGAGGTCATGCTCAAAACGATCGACTTCTTCGAGCGAAAGGGCAAAGCCCGCATCAAGGAGGATTATCATGCAACGGTGTGGTACTCCGACTTCCTCGACTTCGTCGCCGAAGAACAAATTTTCGCGACGATGTGTACACCGCAGGGTTACGGAGCCGAGCACTCGCGCTGGGATACCTGGAGGGTCTGCGGTTCGCCGAGATCCTAGGCTTCTACGGTCTTCAGTACTGGTACACCTGGCAGGTGACCGTTCTCGGCCTCGGGCCGATTTGGACGAGCGACAACGAAGCGATCAAGAAGCGAGCGGCTGAAGCTCTCCAACATGGTGGAATCTTCGCAAGGCCGCTATCGTCTCCACTTTCGGAAAGCTTGCAGGCTCGGGTGACCACGTCTTCTTTGGGGTCGACTCACAACACGAGAACTACCGATTGGTGAAGAACGTGTGCGCCAGCCAAAACTACGTCTCGCAATACGAGCTCAAGGACTATCCGATCACCGACGCCGACATCATCGCGAGGGGCGATCACGCCTGGAACAGCGCACTGAACACCGTCAACATCGGCAAATACAATCTCGGGTGGGCCTCGATCGGCATGTGCACGCATCGGCGAACTACTTCTTCGGGCCGCGTGACTACTCGGAAGTCCCTCGCCAGGACCAGGCGGCCAATGATGGCTTCCTTTTCGATCAAGGTCCGACGAAAGGCCTTGGGAAGATTCAGTTCCACGACTACAACATCGCGTACTCGAGCGTGACACAGCGAACCTTCGGGTGTTCCGTGAGCAGATCGAAGCGTTGAAGAAGATGCTCTTCTCATCGCCACCCGACGAGGCGCAGCGCAAGGACATCGATTTCCTGCTCGCCGGAGGCGAGATCTTCGCATTGGTAATGTACGGCCAACTGATCTTGGAGAACGCCAATATCTATGACATTTCGGACGACGTGGTGGACCAGATCTTCGACTTCATGGTTCGAGATTTCTCGCGCCATGCGCTGAACCTCTACTCGAAGCCTTCGAGCAACGATACCCAGATGGCCGCTTGCCTCGAGATGATTCGCAAGCCGGTATCGGGCGACGGACGCTACGGCCGGGTATGGCAGCAAGTCCACAACCTAAAGCACGAGTACGAAATGAACCCGTGATTGGGCGCCTGGCGACACGAGACTTAGTACCGGGAGGCAAGTCTCGTGAACGCTCGCCGAGCTTACTCGATCCATCCGCACCCACGGTCGTAGTAGTCGGCACCGGCTTCCTTGGCGGCTTCGAGGTAGGTCGGCCAGAAGTCCTTGGCGCGCCTCACGAAGTCGGCGAGCTCCGGGTCCTCTTGGGCGGCCTGTTGCATCGCCTCGGAGTCCAGATCGATGAGACCCGTCTCGTTGCCCAAGCCTGGGACCCGCGTCGAAAGGCGTTGCACGTCGGATCCCTCTGCCCACGGGTCGCTGGACGCGTCCATCGGTAGGTATTCCGGCTGATCGGACCACGCTTCGATGAACGTGATCTCTCCTTGATCGTTGAAGACGAACTCCTCGTAGATGGGGCAGGGCCCTTCTTCGTACTCGAAAGTCACGTAGCACCGCGCGAAAGGTTGAACGGAGAACGCGCGGCAGTCGCGGTCCGGCACCGTCGACGGGTCGAGCGCAACTGCGACGTCGGTCGTGATGAACATGTTCTCGCGGCCGTAGCCGGTGAGCCAGAGCCACGGCGGAAGCTCCCAGCGTGCAACGAGCTCGGAGTAGGTCGGCACGCTGTCGGGATCGGCGCTCGTGTCGAGCGTATCGAAATACTTGTTGGCCTGGTCGACGTAGTACTCCGGCGCAAACTGCGGCGTGAGCGCCGTCGCCAAGGCATCCGAAGAGTGCTCCGTGGGCACCTCCGAGGCGCAGGCCATCCCAACGAGCCCACAGGCGAGGACTCCTAGCAGACGCATGAGAGCTGGCGGACGCATGACTTTCCTAACTTATGACATATGCGTTTGTCAGAATGCTAGCCGGCGGCCATCGTGTCCGTAGCCTCCATGCGGCCCGACTCGATCGCTTTCACGAAGCGATCTCTGCAAAGATCCCCTTCGAGCAGCCGAACGTGATGATTCCATTCGCAGCTTCGAACGCAGCAAGCATACGCCACTCGGGCCCGAGGGTGACGTCGCCGTCACTCCCCAAGCCGGGCCTCGAGCTCACGAATACGAGCACCGGCGTCGGGCTCCAAAAAAGGGGAAGTAGTTGATCGACTGCTCGACGGCGAGTAGGTCGGAGAGGAAGCCATAGAGGGCCCGCTTCGCTGCTTTCTGAGCGTTGAGAAGCTGTTGCTGGGAATCCAACAGCTCGAGGAACGTTGCATCTCCTTCCAGGTACGCCTCTTTGACCAGCTCGTAGTTCTTGGTCGCAGTCTCGGTTTGAAGCGTGGAGAGGCCGATAGTCTCGAATGCGGCGATCGCCACCGCCGCTCTCGCGCGGATGGCTTCCTCGAGGGCGGTGGCGGCCTCCGTTCGCTCCGACTTAAGACCGTAGAGCCGAGCCTTTTCGAGGTTCATCCCGGCAATGAACGCGCCCCCGTCCAAGATGCTCCAGGTGAGCAAACCTTGCGCTTGCCAGAGAGGCGTCGCACGACGAGAGTCACTTCGGTTGCTTCGTCGGCTGCAAGGTGTAGCGATACCGAAGCGGGCCGCCGTGCAGCAAAGGCGTGCCCCGCGGCGAAAGCGTTGATCGCGCAACTGGACCCCAAACGCGCTCGCGTCATCGCCATGCCGACGGCGACTCAGGATCGCATAGAAAAGTCGAGATGGAACGGGCCGAAGGCGAACATCCTCCGGCAACCGGTATGCGGCCCGATCCACGCAGCACTAGTATCGCGCAATTCAACCTCCAAATGTACGGTCGGGCGCATCGGTTATGGTTTGGGCGGGGCGCATTGGTCACGAGTTCATACCGCTCGGCACGTTCCGCACCCATGACAGCCACGGCAGGTCATCCCAACGCGAGTGACGCTAGATGGCCACTCCGAACAAGGCACCCACCCCTGCGGTCATCGCCATGGCAAGTGCACCCCAGAAAGCAACACGGACCACGGCTCTGCCCACAGGCGCCCCGCCAGTGTACGCCGAGAGGGCTCCGAGCGAGGCAAGAAAGCCCAAAGACGAGATGGAAACCACCATAGGGATCGACTGTCTCGCACACAGCCACGCGGTCACAAGGGGCAACGCGGCGCCTATGGAGAACGTCCCCGCGGAAGCAAGCGCCGCCTGGACGGGCCGCGCGCTCATCATCTCGGACATCCCCAGCTCTTCGCGTGCGTGAGCCCTCAACGCATCGCGTGCCATGAGTTGAGTCGCAACCTGTCGCGCGAGCGATTCGTCCAATCCACGATCGACATAGATGGCGGTCAGCTCCGAGAGCTCGAATTCAGAGTCCGTTGCCAGCTCCCGTCGCTCTCGGTCGAGGTCTGCTCGTTCGGTGTCGGCCTGAGAGCTGACGGATACGTACTCTCCGGCAGCCATCGACATCGCGCCCGCAACCAAGCCGGCGACGCCGGCCACCATGATGCCTTCATGGCTCGAGCCCGCCGTCGCCACTCCGAGAACCAAGCTTGCGGTGGAGACGATGCCGTCGTTTGCACCCAGTACCGAGGCGCGAAGCCAGCCAATTCGCGCAGTCCGGTGTCGTTCTTCGTGAAAATCGGTCATCGTTCACCCGAATGGCGTCTTCATGTCAACCTGCACTCTGATTCGTCGGATTTGAGCGTCTTGAGGTGATGCTTTGCAAATGGGTTTGTAGTGCTTAGCAACGCCCGCCAGGCAGGCAGTCCTTCGACAACGTCAATAACTGAAGCAAAAAGTACCGCCATAGACGGGCTGTTGTCGCCAGGTTGCGGCGTCCGGCCGGGAACGACAGCAACTCCTACAAGAAATCTCGCGCCGGCGAACCATCGATACCTACGTCCCGCAGGAATAGTCGACCGCTGGAGGCGGTGGGGATGCGCAATTCGGCTCTTAGGATGATCCCCAAGGGCTAAAAGAGTAACGCTAAGGAATCTGCGCCACACGGCTGCTTAACAAAACTGCTCGCACCACTTGCGGAACAGATGGATGTTGCCGTCCATCAGCGCGAGGCGCAGAGCGAATGCAGACCAAAAACTTCAGGCGCAGCTCTTACCTGTGGGGCGTGCGGGCAAAACGGCCCAACAAAGCCCCTCTCGGCGCGGCCCATCCCGCGACACAACACCTCGTACCGCGCACTTGGGCGTTTGCGATAGGCCTGATGGGCTAGGGAAGCGAGGTAGCCGCGTCGGCTCGTTCGTAGCTCGGCGCCGGACCAGCGACAGTGAAATCGCTCGTGGGCTCCTTGGTGCAGGGCGAGCCGGGTGCCGCCGTAAGCCCCGAACTCGCGAAGCATCGCGCCAAGCTGTGGGGTCAGCCGGGCGAAGACCCAAGCTGCTCTCTGAGAAAATCAGCCTCGAGCCGAACGACCTGCTCGAACGTCTCTCCCACATAGAAATCGAAGTGCTCGACGGGCAGCTCGACGATCTTCGCGTTTGGCATGGCGTCGGCTGTCTCTTTGACACGGGTTGCAGATACCAACGTGTCCCGCTCCGCATAGACGAGGAGGGCGGGACAAGCGACCTGGGAGGCGAACTCGATGGGGCGATAGAAGAAGGCTGTCAGGGCAATCACCGCCGGACACTGTCTGCCGGGTTCGGTCCCCTCGGGCAGCAGCCTGTTCGCCCCTTCCAGGGCGTCCGGCGTGTTGAGCATGGCAAAGGTCCCGGGATCTCCAACGATCGGCACGTAGTGTCGGCGATTGAACAGCGACCCGCCGATGGCGTCCCAAAGTCCGTGATACACTGCCTGAAGTTTGAACCCGAGGTTTCTTTCGAATGAGCGCCCGTCGACGAACGGTATCTGGGCCACGATGGCCGAGATGCCTGGATCGCGCGCGGCCGTGACGATTACGTGACCACCGCTCATAGAGGTGCCCCACAGGGCCAGCCGGTCGCGGTCGACCGCCTCCAATGTTCGAGCGAAGGCAATGGCGGCTTGCCAGTCCTCCAGGTGCCGCTTCGGGCTGACGAAGTTCCGCGGTTCCCCCTCGCTACTACCGAAAGTTCGATAGTCGAAGACCAGACATGCCATCCCCTGAGCAACGAAGTGTTCGGCATATGCCGGCAGTCGAAACGTCCGCTCGGCTCCGAACCCATGCGCCATGATCACAATCGGCGGGTTGCTGACTCCGCCGGGTACATAGAGCCAAGCCGCGCACTTTATGCCGTGACTGATGAAGGTCGTGTCGACGCGTGTGAAGGCCACCGCACATCTTTTCGGCGCCTGCATGGCAACCGTACAGCTCAACCTAGCACGTGTGAGGTCAGAATCTCAGCGAGTCCTCGAGTACGGCCCCAATTTGCATGGTTTGAATCCGGAGTGCCGTCGACTCTACCACTCACGATGAATCTTAACGGTCTTGTTTGTCCGAAGGCCCGCACAGAAGACCCAACCACCGGAACGTTGACATCGGGCTGCACACCGATTGACCGGCCGAGCGGCATTCAGTAAGACGGGCATCGCGCTCAGGGGCGCCGGTGTTTCTCGGTGGTGTTTCTTGGAAGCCCTGCTTTTCTCGACCGCTGTTGTTGCACTCGCGGAGATGGGCGACAAGACCCAGCTCCTGTCGTTCGTGCTGGCTGCCAAGCTCAAGCGCAAAGTGCCGATCGCGCTCGGCATCCTGTTCGCGACCCTCGCTAATCACTTCCTCGCGGGATATGTCGGCGCTTGGCTCGCGCGTGTGGTGTTCCCTGAGACGCTCAAATGGGTCATCGCCGTCTCGTTTTTCGTGTTTGCCCTGTGGGCGCTCAAGCCCGACACGCTCGATGAGAACCGCAAGCTTCGCGGCACGGGCGTGTTCGTGACCACGCTGATCGCCTTTTTGTGGTTGAAATGGGGACAAGACGCAGCTCGCGACGGTCGCGCTCGCGGCACGCTACGACTCGCTCGTAGCGGTCGTTCTCGGAACGACGCTCGGGATGATGATTGCGAACATTCCGGCCGTATGGTTGGGCGAGGCGCTTGCCGATCGCGTCAACATGAAAGTGATGAGGGGGATTGCTGCCGCGTTGTTCCTTCTTCTCGGAGTCCTGGCGCTGTTTGCTTGAAGAAGCATCCGATACACGCTCGTGGCCAACACGCGTACGAGCGAGAGGTAACCCATCATCGCCCGCAACCCGGCTGTCTCTGTGGCTGGTCATCAGGTCGTCGGCCCCGAGCCAACTAAATGGACGTGGGCAAGGTACCCAAAGGCCTGTATCGATGGTGTCTGCGTCCAGAACCCGTGTGATGATGGCAACGAGTGTACCGGTGACACTCCCATCGGAGCGTAGTCGACATAAACGCCCTTTCAGCTTCGCAAAATTCCGACACCGTCGACATGCGTGCGCTGAGTGTCGGAGGGCGGTAAGGTAGCAAGTGCTGGGGGTCAACATCGACATGACCGATCAATGGACTGTGGACCATGCGTTCTTCGCCCGGTTCTTCAGCTTCATGTCGCGGCATGAGTCTGAGTCTCTGCGGGCGTGGCGACGCCAGAACCTGGCCGGCCTTTACGGTCGGGTGCTGGAGATCGGCGCGGGCACCGGGACGAACTTCGCATTGTATCCCGGCAGCGTCACCGAAGTGATCGCCATCGAGCCCGAGCGTCGGCTCAGCGAGATCGCGCGTGCGGCGGCTAAGTCCGCTCCCGTCCCGGTGACGGTGACCGACCGCACGATCGAGACGTTCGATCCCGGCGAACCGTTCGATGCGGCGGTGTGTTCGTTGGTGCTCTGCAGGGTCGACGAACCGGAAAAGGTGCTGCGCCAAGTATTTTCGCTGCTGCGACCTGGCGGTGAGCTGCGCTATCTCGAGCATGTCGCCAGCGATGGCATGCCAGGACGGCTGCAGCGACTGGCCGACGCGACGGTGTGGCCGCAACTGTTCGGAAACTGTCATATGCACCGCGACACCGAGGGCGCGATCGTCGATGCCGGTTTCCGCCTGGGGGAAGTTGCAAGAACACCTCCGCGGTTTATGCGAATGGTGCACGGTCGGGCGGTACGGCCCGCGCCCACAGCGGTCGACGAGTAGTCAGTAGAACCTTGTCGACAGCTGCGCCCCGTCGGTCACGGCGGAAGCTCCGGACGTGACCAACCGTGATCTCCGGTATCTGTCGGATGGATCGAGGCTTGACGATCCGGCACCAGGCATGCTGCCATCACCTCCTTGGCAGTCAGACCCCTGAAGGAGCTGTCGAGACGTTGTCTTCGGCGAGAGCGTTCACAGACAAGGTGTGCAAGAGGAAAGGGCTGTGTTTGGAGTTACGGCACCGCGCTCACGGTTCCTAGCCGCCCAGCTTCCCCAAAAGGAGACCAGAGGCTATGAATACTTCAACCGTCGAAACGCGCTCCAAAACCTTCCCGCCCCACCTGCCCGTCAAGTATCCCGGCGCAAAACAAGCTCCGGCCGTGCCACGGGGCGTAAGCGGCCAGTTCAACCGCTCATTCGACGATCGTTTGTGGCTCTTTACCCGGCAATGGGAGCCCCCTGACGATCAGCCGGTGAAGGCCACCCTGATCATCAATCACGGAACAGTGGACCACAGCGGCGCCTATCAAGAGCTCGGCGAACGACTGGCCCGGGAAGGCATCGCCGTTTTCGCCTCGGACATGAGGGGATGGGGCCTGAGCGACGGCGAGCCCATGTACATGAATGAAATGGAAACATTCGTCCGCGATGTCGTCTCCCATTACGAGCGCATCCATCGCTCGGACCGTCACGGCCGGGTCCGCTACCGCTTCGTACTGGGCAAATCCATCGGCGGACTCATCGGGGCCATGACGGTTGCATCGCATCCGGATCTGTTTAGCGGCCTGATCGGACTTTCCGGCGTGTTCAAGATCGACCCGGCACAGGTGCCGCCGGAGCCGGTTGTTGCGATTCTGAGACTCCTTGCCCGGATCTTTCCCAAAAAAGGATTCCGCCGGCCTTTCGACCCCAAACTCATCACGAGTGACCCGGAAGCCTTACGCAAATGGGAACAAGACCCTTTGGCATCCAAGCAGAAGCTCACCTTTGCGTACGCGATGGAATTTCTTCGGTGTCAAGCCCTGCTGCCCGAGCTCGTTCCCGCCATCAAGATTCCCATGCTGATGCAGTGGGGAAGTGAGGACAAGGTGGCAACCCTGGCGGGACACAAAATGATGATTGAGGATTCCGGAAGCACCGACACCACCCTCAAGATTTACGAGGGCGGCTATCATAATCTGCTCAGCGAACCCGCCCTGAAAGACCAGGTCATGACCGATGTTCAGGAATGGATCATCGGACGCAGCCAGTAGCCGTGATCCGACGGCTATCGACCCATCTTTTCATGATTCGAGACTTCGGCTTCCTTGCCTCGTTCCGCTTCACTTGGTTGCCTCCCTTTCGGCACCCTTCGCTGCCGCAACTCCCGCAGCGGCGGCACTCAGGTCTCCCTTTTCGTGACGGCGCGAATCCCGCCGGCAAGCTTGGTGATGAACGCTGTTAGTTCGAGCGGGCATTCCCGAGTGGGTGAACTCCAGCGTCGAGCGAGATCAAAGTCACTCAAAACCTGCCGGATGACGATCTGCTGGACGCAAGCTTCTCAGTCGTAAAAAGCCGCGGGGCTGGTGACGCCTGGTTCAACAGAAGCCTGGATCTCGAAAGCGGCAATGAGATGCTTCAGATTATCGACGAGGGGCTGCGCCAGGGAGCTCTCGGAGTGGCATCGACAGTGGGTTACATGCCTGCCGCCACTGCCCGGGAAATGTTTGAAATCCAGCGCGTAGGCGCGCGCTATGGCCGCCTCACATCGGTACTCCTGCGCTATACACCGGGGACGGAAACCACCGAACCCAATGGTGCCCAGGAAATCTTGGCCAATGCCATTGCGCTGGGAGCGCCAGTCGTGGTGAACCACTTCAACAATCCGGGTTGGCAACTAGTCCAAGAGGTGCTGGTACGCTCCCGCGCTCGAGGTCTCAACGTATGGGGGGAGATCATCCCTATGCAGCGGGTATGACCACGATCAATGCCGCGTTTGTTGCGCCTCAAAACTGGATAGACAAACTCGGTCACAAATACGAAGACACCATGCAGGACCCGCTGACCGGTGACTACTACACGGTGGAAAAATATAAGAAGGTGCTGGCCAAGGCGCCAGCCACGCAAATCGTGCTGTACAAGATGCCATCCGATGACATCCCCAATTGGTGTGCTGCCGGCGTGGGACTCACAAGACAGTCGGCCGGTCACTCCCAAGGCCCGTAAGGTCACGGCGGGTCCGCAATGGGCGAAGAGAGCTTCGCCTGGCAACCGGGCCTGCCCATACGTAATTCTTCACCCCGGGGACGATACGGGTGTCGGGCCGTCATGGTTTCTGGTACCCCAGTATCAGGGAGGCCTGCACATGGTGATTTCGTCGACCTCCGGCGTAGCGCGCCCGATAGCGAGTGGGTCGCCGCGCTTCGCCGATATGATCTCCGGTGCCCGAGCCACGGGACGCCCAGACATCGACCATGCGGTCGCGAAGCTCCGAGCCAACAAAGACGCCTGGGTACATCTGGAGAT
>Ga0111159_1087_pt1 | contig 19158 bp, 17 predicted proteins | sample DeeMarSeWOR28_12_FD_80259 | JGI IMG/M metagenome (GOLD analysis project Ga0111159, IMG submission 80259) | Myxococcales bacterium SG8_38 | reverse complement strand
ATGCTCGCCCATTCGAGGCACCATGCGCTTTGTGAGGGGAAGCGGCCGCGCGTGCCCGATGCCTATCGCGCCATGACCACGATTCGCCGCGCGGTCAAAGCAGCCAAGAGTTATCTGTGAGCCAGGGGGCGTCGTGAAGACGAGCAATCCAACACTCGACCGCGTCCTCGTAGACCTCGGCGTGCCGCGCATCGAGGAACGATTGTCGCGCGATTTCTTCTACCGCCTCGGGTTGAAGTTCCCTCAGCAGTATGGAATCGCGTGCCGCGACGTGACGGACTGCGTACGGCGCGCCGAGGCCCTCGGCGCCGGGCCTTTTCTTCACACCCACGTGCCTGCGCCCAACTGGATGGAGCACGGACAAAGGCGCCGGGGCTGCCGGCTCGAGGTGGCGCTCGGATACGCGGGCGACGTTCAGATAGAGCTCCTCGGGCCGGGCCGGGGAACCGAGCACTATTCGCGCGCGCTCGAAGACACCGACATCGCGTTTCATCACGTCGGCATCTATCAGCGCGGGATGGGCCGGCTCGCCGTTGCGATTGAGGGCGCCGGCTATCCGGAGGTCGTCCGGGGCGGCGTTTCGCTCGGCCGGGCGCTTTGCATCGACTTCCGCTATTTCGACGCCCGCCAGGATCACGGGCTCTACCTCGAGGTGCTCGACTTCAGCGCTTTCGGGATGGAGCTGCGCGTCGAGCCCTTCATTCGGGCATACGGAAGATGGATGGCGGGCGGCGGCGGGCGACACGCATCCGGCCGATGAGGGCGGCGTAAGCGCGCGACGCCTCGGACCCGGGCGATGGCATGGCTCGTGCTCCATGCGCGAGCATGCTTGCCACAGCGCACGCGGCATGCCTCATCGGGATCGAGGCGCATCCCGTTCAGGTCGAAGTGCGTCTTGGCGAGGGGCTTCCTGGCTTCGATATCGTCGGGCTTCCGGAGCGAGGGGTGCGCGAAAGCCGGATTCGAGTGCGGGCGGCGTTATCCTCGATCGGCTTCGCGTTTCCCCCGCGCCATTTGGTCTTGAACCTGGCGCCCGGCGACCTTCCCAAAACAGGCGCAGGCCTCGACCTGGCGATTGCGGCCTCCGTGTTGGCCGCGTGCGAGGGCGTCTCGCCGGAGCAGCTCCCGAGCACCATGCTGATCGGCGAGCTTTCCCTGTCCGGCGAGCTCAGGCCCGTGCGTGGCGTGCTCGCGCTCTTGCACAGCGCACGCCGGGCAGGCCTCGAGCACGCCATCATTCCTGAAGGCAATCGCCACGAGGCCATGCTGGTCGATGGCATTGCGGTCTACAGCGCCCCGCACGTGGGCGCCGTGGCCCGATGGCTGAATGCCGAAGCGCCCCTTTCCGAGGTGGAGCGCAAAGACGACGCGCTGCTCGTGCCGCAAGCACACGAGGCGGACCGTGACCTCGGCGCGATTCGCGGCCAGCAAGCCGCCCGGCGGGCCCTGGAGATCGCGGCGGCAGGCAAACACCACATGCTGATGATCGGCAGCCCCGGCGCCGGCAAGACGATGCTGGCGCGCGCCCTGCCCTCGATTCTCCCTCCTCCGACGCCCGAAGAGGCGCTCGAAATCGCCACCATCGCCAGCTCGGCCGGGCTGCGCTCGCCGCGAATCTTGCTCGGAAGGCAGCGCCCCTTTCGCGCGCCGCATCACACCGCGAGCGCGGCGGCCATCGTTGGCGGCGGCGAGCCGGTCCGTGCCGGAGAGCTCACGTTGGCCCACCGCGGCGTGCTGTTTCTCGACGAGCTGCCCGAGTTTCGCAGGGATGCCATCGAAACCCTCCGCACGACCATGGAGGAAGGCGAGGTGGTCATTTCCCGGGCGCGTCAGCGGGTGCGGCTTCCCGCCGAGCCCATGGTGGTCGCCGCCATGAACCCTTGCCCCTGCGGATATCACGGCGATCCAACGCGCTTCTGCCGCTGTGGTGAATCGCAAATCGCCCGCTACCGAAGCCGCGTCTCGGGCCCCCTGCTCGACCGCTTCGACCTGCAAGTAGCGGTGCCGCGAGTCAGCGCCCGAACGATGCGCAAAGCCACCCCCGGCGAGCCCTCCAAGGCCGTGCAGCAACGTGTGTGCGCAGCTCGTGCGCGCCTCGGCTCGAATGCCTTGCGTCCGGGCCTCGAGTCGCTGACGCGTGACGTCTCGAAAGAGGCGCTGCAGTTGCTCGAGCTCGGTGTCGAGCGCTTGAAGATGAGCGCGCGGGCCTATCTGAAGGCGCTTCGCGTGGCGCATACCATCGCCGCGCTCGATCGGTCGGCCGAAGTGCTGCCGACGCACACCGCCGAAGCATTGCAGTACCGAGTCCTCGATCGCGAGCCTGCGTGAGGCCGCGACCCGAAGCAGCAACCACATACACAAGGAGCACACTCACATGAAGCAATCACTCAAGGCCGTCGATACGCTACTTCAGAACGTCGAGAAGCAATTCGGCAAGGGCGCCATGATGCGGCTCGGAGACAAGAAGGCCGAGCGCGTGCCCAGCATTCCGACGGGGAGCCCCTCACTCGATGAGGCCCTCGGGTGCGGCGGCTATCCGAAGGGCCGCATCGTGGAGGTTTTCGGGCCAGAATCGAGCGGCAAGACCACGCTCACGCTCCATGCGATCGCGCAGTGTCAGGCCATGGAAGGCGTTGCGGCGTTCATCGATGCCGAGCACGCGCTCGACGTCCACTACGCCAAGAGCCTGGGGGTAAACCCGAAGGAGCTCTTGGTGAGCCAGCCCGACAGCGGCGAGCAAGCGCTCGACATCGCCGAAATTCTGGTCCGAAGCGGCGCGGTCGACCTCGTCGTCATCGATTCGGTGGCCGCCCTGGTTCCGCAGGCCGAGCTCGACGGAGAGATGGGCGCTTCGCACGTGGGCCTGCAAGCCCGGCTCATGAGCCAAGCGCTTCGGAAGCTTGCCGGTGCCGCGCACCGCACGGGCACCACCATCATCTTCATCAATCAGCTCCGCATGAAGATCGGCGTGATGTTCGGGTCGCCGGAAACCACCACCGGCGGACATGCCTTGAAGTACTACGCAACGGTGCGCCTCGACGTGCGCCGCATCGGTGCGGTCAAGCAGGGCGAGGAAGTCCTCGGAAATCGCACGCGGGTCAAGGTGGTCAAGAACAAGCTCGCGCCTCCCTTTCAGAAGGCAGAGTTCGACATTCGATACGGTCAGGGCATCGACGCCGTGGGCGATCTCCTCGACCGCGCCGTCGAGCTGAATGCCGTCGAAAAGAGCGGAGCGTACTACCGCTTCGGCGGCAAGAACATCGCCCAGGGCAGAGAAAACACGCGGGCCGCGCTCGAGCAGGACCCAAAGCTCCTCGACGCCATCGTGGCGAAGCTCCGCGCGCCGGCCAGTCCGGCCACTCGCGCAGCCTAGCTGCTTGTGAACCCGGTGCTTCCTGTTACAAGACCGACGTGCGTTGTCTCGTCACGGGCGCCACCGGGTTCATCGGCGGCGCAGTCCTGCGGAGCCTGCAAGCTGCCGGCCACGAGGTTGTGGCCTATGTGCGCGAGGGCGCGGACTCGCGCGCGCTCCGGGAGGTCGAACGCATCGTCGGCGACCTGGGAGACCCGAACCGTTTGGCCCTGGCCGCAGCCCATTGCGAAGCGGTTGTGCACGCCGCAGGCATCACAGACCCGGAAGCCGAAAAAGACGCGCTCGGCTGGGCGCACGTGGCAGGCACCGAAAACACCCTCAACGCCGCGAAGCAGGCCGGCTGCAAGCGCATGGTCCACATCTCGTGCGCGGATGTGACCCTCCACGACGGGCCGCGTTCGTTTTGGAACGAGGACGAAGCCCCCACCCGGCCGTTTGGGGAGCTTGCCCGCACCAAGCTACACGCAGAGGAGTTGGTCCGCGTCTCGGGGAAGAAGGGCTTCTGGACCTGCGCGCTGCGGCCTGCGCTTGTCTGGGGACCGGGAGACACGACGAACCTTCCTCGATGGGAGGCCGAAGCCGAGTCCGGGGGCGTCCGTCTCGTGGGCCGTGGAAAGCGGCTCATGGCCACGACCTTCATCGACAATCTCACCGATGCGGTCCTCCGGGCTCTAGAGACGTCCGTCACCACGGGCCACGTCTACTACGTGGTCGACACCGAGCTCTCGCTCAGCCGCGACTTCTTCACCGAGCTCAGCTCGGCGCTCGGCTGGCCGAAGCCGAGGAACACGGGCCCGTATCGATGGGCCTTTCTACGTGCCCAGGCCGGGCTATCGTCTCTTGGTCCGGTCGAGGTCATTCGTCGCGGGCAAAGCAGCGCGTTCGACATGAGCCGAGCCAAGCAGGACCTGGGCTACGAGCCGCGCGTGAGCCGCGAGCGAGGGATGGCCGAGCTCGCAGCATGGTATCGGCGGACCCGAGAAGATCGATGACAGAGACAGACCACGACATCGACGAGCAATGGATGCGGGCGGCCATCGCCGAGGCGCGCCTGGCCGAGGCTCGCGGCGAGGTCCCGGTGGGTGCGGTCATCGTCCACCAAGATCAAATCATCGGGCGTGGCCACAACGAGCGCGAATCGCAACAAGACCCGACCGCGCACGCCGAGATGATCGCGATTCGACAAGCCGCACGGGCCTTGGGAAGCTGGCGGCTGATCGACACGGTGCTCTACGTCACGCTCGAGCCTTGTCCGATGTGCGCGGGGGCCCTGGTCAACGCACGCGTGCCCCGCGTGGTGTGGGGTTGCGATGACCCAAAGGCCGGCGCGACCCAGACGCTCTATGCCATCGGCAGCGACCCCCGTTTGAACCACCGCTTCGAATGCGTTCCAGGCGTCCTTGCAGAGGAATGCAGTGCGCTCCTGAGCGGATTTTTTGCGGCGATCCGAGCCAAGAACGATCCCCGCGGCACTCGTTGACACCCCAAGGTGGTTTGCTAGCTTCCGCCGCGGAGAGCTGACCGAGCGGTCGAAGGTGCTTGATTCGAAATCAAGTGTGCCGACAGGTACCAAGGGTTCGAATCCCTTGCTCTCCGCCAAGTTCTTTGACGACAAGTTGAGGAAAGCATAGGTCCCTGCCGCGCGCGGGGGCCGATGCATGAAGGAAGGCCCGAGTGGTCGAAGGTGCACGACTGGAAATCGTGTGTGCCGAAAGGTACCGGGGGTTCGAATCCCTTCCTCTCCGCCTTATGGTCCTGCCAACGCCGGCCCGTGAAATCCGCCAGGCCCGGAAGGGAGCAACGGTAGCGGTTACCGGCGTGTGGCGGGGCCTTTTTTTACGCCTATAGTGAGAAAAGCGGGGCAAGCGCCTAGTGATGGAGCAAACGATGCGCATTCGAGCCGCCCTCATCGTGCTCGCCACAATCCTCGAGGCATCGACGGCGCTGGGCCAGTGGGACCCATCGGTCCTGCGCGAAGACGATGCTTCCGAACACGGTGAATCATCGACCGTCGTGATCGACTCGCCCCCCGCGCCGAGCCCGCCTGCGGCGCCCCCCTCTGGCGTAATTCTCGATCGACCCGGGCGGGTGCTGCTCTACGGCACGCCGGTGCGTGTGCAGTTTCGCTCTCCGACGGACGGCGTGTCGTTTCAGCTCCGCGTGGGCGGGAGCTACTCTTCGATTAGCGGCGTGAGCTTCGGCGTCGGCTGGGGTTGGGGCTATCCCGGTTGGGGTTGGGGCTACCCGGCCTGGGGTTACCCCGGTTGGGGTTGGGGCGGCTGGGGTTGGGGTGCTGCACCGTACTACGGCGAGGTGATCACCAAGACCTATCAACCGATCTGCGAAGCCCCGTGCAATGCGACGCTTCTCTCGGGCCGGCACCGGCTGGCGCTCTCGCTCGGCGGCGGGAAGCCCGTCGACGTGGCGCGCCCGATCGATCTGACGGTCGACTCGGTGGTGGAAGGCCGGTACGTCGACAAGGGCCGATTGCGCAAGGCCGGCTGGGCAACGTTCGTGGCGGGTTCGGTGGCGGGTCTTGCGTTCATGCTTGCGTCCGTAGACTACCGCTACGACCCGTTCTACGGCGACCAACTGCGCTACCCGGCCATGTTCTACTCGGGCGTCGGCATCTTCGTGAGCTCGATCATCGTCGGCGCCGTCCTCGCCGCACAGGATGACGAGGCGCAGGTGAAGGTGTATCCGTTGAGGTGAGCGTCGCGCTGCGTATGCCGGGGCTTGACGGAACGCGACACGAGGATGTGTCGAACGGCTCGGCTTAGGCGCTAGCGTGGGGGGCGGCGGGGTGGGGATGATGGGTCCGTGTTCCGACGTTGCTGCTGCGCTTCAGTCGCATATCCACAGACCGTCAACGTCCGAGAGGTAATCGCGAAGCGTGAGCCCGCAATCCCCACCCCGCCGCCCCCACGCTAGCGCCTACCTCGTGTCGCGTTTTTCCGAGCCCGGTCCGTGCGCCCGTCGTGAAACGTGGATGAGTGAAACGGCGATTTGCTTTATGCTCGGCGTGCGAGTGAGCATCAGCCAGACTGATGAGAAAGGCATGGAGACGATGGCACTGGCAAAGGACCCGGTGTGCGGCATGACTGTCGATCCCGACCTCGTCCACACCCAGAAGTCGGAGTACGAGAGCAAGACCTACTACTTCTGCTCTCCTGGCTGCAAGGAAGCCTTCGACAAAGAACCCGACAAGTACGTCTCGCCAAGCGAAGCGGGATAGCGCGAACAGCTCGCGGTGCTCCGGCCGTTTGAGGTGCAGCCGCAGGTACCCCAGCTCGGGGCTCATTGGTGCCTCGTGGCAGGGGACGGCACGGAGCCCGTTAGTCCCACATGGCGCCCCCTTGCCCGAGGTCTTTTCGTTTCACCCCCAAACGTCATTTTGGAGGGACAGTCTGGATAACAGCGTGGGACCGGAAAAGATTTCCCACGCCTCCTGGGGCGGACGACGCGGGCTCCTCTAGCTGAATCTCGCCTTCCGAATCGAGCTCGAATCGCAATGCAGGCTCGGTCTGTCCGGACGTGGCGTCAATGTCCGCATCCGCATCGAGGTATAGGTAATAGCTCGCCCGCAACGTGCATCACGCGTGCCATCCGGAATGATGGCCTTTTTCAAATGAATGGCAGGCAGCAGTGCGAAGATGTTGCGTCTATCGGTGTGAAGACGAAATACATGCGCAAGAGAGGGCATACGTAATTCTTCACCTGCAGGCCGCACGGCCGGTTTGATGTTCGCGACACCCACGCTCACGAGCGGGACGCTCCCAGGTTCCCCCGGGGTTTTGAAAACGCGACACAGGCGTTCCGCGGAACGGGACGGCTTGCAAAGGTGGCCTGGAGCCCTGGAGGCCGGGGTGGCACGGCCGATGCATGCTCTCTTTCCGTAGCGCTCAGCGCTCCAGGGCCGGAGGTGGACGATGCGTTACGCATTCGGATTCTTGTTGGCATTCGCGCTGGGCCTCACGCTGATGGCCGGGTGCAGTGATGAGAATGGTGAGGGTGGAAGCGGTGGCGGCGGAACTGGTGGTGATCCCTTCCCGGGCAACTGCGGCGCCCAGGGCGTCGGCGGCGGGGCGGCAACTCCAGAGTCGGGTCTGTACGGAACGTTTTGGCCTGACGTTGTGTTGCCTTATCGAGCTTGCGTCTATGTCAACGAAGACTGCACCGCGCTAGAGGCCAGCACCAAGTGCAACATCGGAGAGGATGACTCGCAGGCGCACTTCCTCGAAGTCGAGTGGACTAATGGTCGCACCGACATGGGTGATGAGTGCGCCGCTCGCGTAGGCGTGACCACCGAACTCGTGGACGAAATCCCCATCAACGAAGAAAGGGATGAGTTCCATATCGAGTTCTCGGATGAGGAAGGTGCAGCGTGGGTGATCGGGGGTTTCTGGTCGTACTCACTCCTCTTTATGGGTGCGCAGCGGACGGCTGACGACGGCGTCTGCCGTACCCAGCACGATTACCCACCGAGCTTCTACGACTGCGGCCCGCAACTAGGGGCCCTGTGCCTGGCCAATGCTCGCTCTTTCCCACCGGAGGTAGTCGAATTCGACTTCAATCCGAAGCGGGTAGACGTCACGACCACCCCTGCGAACGTCGTGTGCGAAGCGACACTGACACACCCCTCGGGGGTCGATTACCACCACTGTGCATTTAAGAGCCCTTCAGGTGCGCAAGCCTATTCCTGCAACTCCTACAGCCCCAGCTCGGGAGACATCTACGAAGGAGTTTGGTCTTGTACGGTGACCATTCCGCAGGGCGAGGAGCCTGGCCTTTGGGATTTGGTAATGCGGGGACGAGATACCGGTGCACGGCTCGAAGTGGTCTCGCGATGATGTGCGACGTGGGCAAGGTCTCCGGCCAGCGTCTTCGGCGGACTCAGGAGGACTCGAACCTCCAACCTCCGGCTCCGTAGGCCGATGCTCTATCCAATTGAGCTATGAGTCCTCGGGAGCGCGCAAGGTAGTCCTCCCTGACACAGCGTCAAGCGCCCCACTGGCGGAGAGGAAGGAGAGGAAGGGATTCGAACCCCCGGTACGGCTCTACACCGTACGGTCGCTTAGCAAGCGACTGCCTTCGACCACTCGGCCACCTCTCCAAGAAGCGAAAATTTCAATACCAGACTGACGCCCGGCCACAAGCGGCTCCGCTTTTAGCCGCCGCGTCCCAGGGTGTCAAAGCCCCCGGCGCCGGAGGCGTGCTACAAGGTGACCATGCGATGGCTGGTTGTCTTGGTTCTTGGACTGTCGAGCTGGGCTCTTTGTGCAGATGCCCGCGCCTGCTCCTGCATGAAGCTGTCGCCGGCAGAGGGTCTGTCTTCGTCCCATGCGGTCTTCACGGGCGAGGTCACGCGCATCACCGTAAATGACGCCACGCCGTTCGGCGGGCTCGAGGTCACGCTGCTCGTGAAGAAGGTCTGGAAGGGCGCGCCTGACGAAGAGACCAAGGTCCACACGGCCGGAACGAGCGCAGCTTGCGGCTTTCCGTTCGTGGTCGGCAAGACGTACTTGGTGTATGCCGTCCGCGATGAAGCCGATCCGTTGCGCGTGAGCCTCTGCAGCCGAACCGCGCTCATCGAGCACGCGGCGGAAGACCTCGAATTCCTTGGGCGGCCTTCACACGAGCTGGGCGCGCAGGCGGACAAGGACAGCAAAGACGCCAAGGGGAAGCGCGATTGCAGTGCGTCGGCGCAAAGCGGCGACGGAGCTAGCTTGGGATTGACCATGCTTTTCATGCTGGGCATCGTGCTCGCCATCCGACGCATGACCTGAGAGCTCGAGGAGCACCACGCCTTGTCACCAACCGTAGCGCTGCTGTCGATGGCTCCGATCGCGCTCGCGGCGTGGATCTCCGGGTGCAACACCACGCCTCCGAGACCACCGCTCACGGCCGACATCGCCTACCAGGAGGTCACGGTGCACCGGCTGCGTGCGATGGACTATGAGTACGCCAACCGTTTCGGCCAGCAGGTCTCGGTGACCGCGATGCAGATCGCTGCAAGCACCCAGGACGCCGAAGTGCGTGATCGCGCGTATCGATGGCGGATTTGGGCAACGCCGCAAGCACGCGCCGCGGCGTTCGATCAGGACCCGGTCGCCGGCTTGATCGAGCTTTGGGTGCTGGCCGGACAACAGCGTGCATACTTGTCGGAGGGCGGTGGAAGCCAAGCGTTGGGCGAGCACCAAGCATTGGCCGTCGACATGGCGACCCGGCTCGAAGATCACGTGCGCGAGCTGGCGACGAGCGTCATGAAGGCCGATCGCTTCGAGGACATCAGCAAGCGGATCGATGCATGGGTCTCCACCCATCCTATAGAAGGCTGGTTCTCCGTTCGCCCGACTGCCCGCGCCGACCTCGCAGCGCTGGTTCCGCGCCGGACGCAGGGGGGGCTCAGTGCAGTAGGGAGCATGGAAGAAACGTTCCGAGATCTCAACGACCGGCTCGCCATTCTCACGTCACAGCTGCCCGAGGAGGCGCGATGGCAGGCGGAGTATCTGACCCACGCGCTGTTCGAGGAGCGCTTTCAGGAGCCGACCGACTCGATCATCGGCGCGGTCGCAGACATCACCGCCTTCCTCGAAGGCTTCGAAGGCACGCTCGAAGAGCAAACCGATGCTGCGATCGAGGCCGTGCAGAGGGAGCGCATGGCTGTTTTCGACGCCATCGCCGAAGAACGGGCCATGATTCTGAGTGCCATCGAGCAAGAGCGGCTGACGGTGATGACCAAGCTCGACGAGCAGTTGCTTTTGGCCTCCGCGGAGCTCGACGAGGTGGGACGGGGCCTCATCGATCATTTTTTCGTCCGGCTGATCGAGGTGCTGATCGCCAGCGGGGTATTCGTCCTTTCGACCGTGGCCCTGGTGCTCTTGGTGCTTCGAAGACGCCGCAGCAACGAAGATTGACCGCACCCGCGCAACGGAATATCTCCGGACTATGGATCTGGTGTCCTTTCGAAAAACGGCCGAACGGTACTCGGTCATCTGTCTAGACGCCTACGGCGTGCTTCGGAGCTCGACGGGGCTCATCGATGGCGCTTTGGAGACGGTCCGATGGTTGATCGAAGAGGGCAAAGAGGTCTTCGTCGTGACGAACGACTCGTCACGGTCGCCTGAAGCCATGGCGGAACGGTACGCCGCGCAGGCGGGGGCCGAGCTCTTGCCGGCGGAGCGCTACATCTCCTCCGGTCTCCTCGCGTCACAGTACATCGAAGATCAGATTCCCTACGGCAAGGTCGCCTACCTCGGAAAGCCGGAGTCCGCGCACTACATCGAGATCGCCGGCAAGATCCCCGTCCCTATCGCCGAGTGCACGCCCAAGGACAACCTGGTCGCCATCGTTCTGCTCGACGATGAAGGGTTCGATTGGTTTCGCGATGTGAATGCGACGCTCAACCTCATCCGGCGAGTGAATGTGCCGGTGATCGTGGCGAATGCCGACATCACGTACCCCATGCGGGGCAACGAGATCGCCATCGCCGTCGGGAGCCTCGGCGGCCTTCTTTCCGACATCACGGAAAAGACGTTCGTCCGATTCGGAAAGCCCGACTCGATGATGTTCGACTTCGCGTTGACCCGCGCCCGCAAGCTTCGTCCGAACATCACCAAGCGAGACGTCTTGTTCGTAGGCGATACGCTGCGAACCGACATCATCGGCGCCAACACCTTCGGGTTCGACACCACGCTGGTGCTTTCCGGCAACACTTTGCCGGACACGGCGGACCTCATGATCCGCGCCTCCGGCATCATTCCGACCTATATCAGTCAGTCGATCGCCATGTGAGCACGGGGCGATCGGCCGCGCTTTTTACAGCACTTCGAGTAGGGGCTCGAAGCTGACCAGCTCGAGATTGGGCAGGTATTCCTCGATCGCTTCGTGCTGCAGTCGATAGCAGATATCGGGTCGGAAGAAGTGCTCTCCCACGCGAAGCACGTAGTTCAGGATGAAGAAGCGGTACGCCTCTTTGAGAAAGAGGAGCTCCTCTTTGGTGAGGCGATGCACCTCGTGATAGGCGCGAAGGAACAACATGAAACGTTCGTCGAAGAACGGGTCGGCGGTGTAGCTGAACGCCGTTTGATCACCCTCCGCACGCACTACGCGAGCGCAGAAGTAGAAATCGAGCATTCGCGGCTCGATGCGAAACCAGTCGTAATCCCAGCGTGAAAAGAACTTGAAGCCCTCCCCATCGAAGCCGACCGAAAAGTTGCCGATGTTCCAGTCGATCAGGACGGGGATCTTGGTCCACTCGTGATAGCCGAGGTCATCGGCGTTTCCGAGGAAAGCATCGCAATGCGCGCGAACGAAGCCGACCGCAGAGTCCATGAAGCTCCGGTCACGGCGCCACTCCGAGCTGCCGATCGCGTCGTGGAGGCTCGCTACGTCTGCGCCGAGCGACTGCCAGGTCGGCCGCACGCGGTCTGAAATCTCGAGACACGCCCGATGAAAGAGCCCCATCTCCTCGCCGAACGACTCGATCTGCGCATCGGTCAGCACCTTGGGAAGGAAGTCATAGAACGGCTGATGAGCGTAAAAGACCACCCACTGGTCCTCCTCGCGGTAGGTGAATACTTCGCCGTTCTTCGTGAGCACAGGCGCCAAGAAGCTCGCATATCGAGTGCCGCGAAGCCGATGAATCCACTCGTGGATCCGGTCATGATCCTGGCGAAAGTGCACGTAGGAGCCGTAGCTCGAGCGCTTGGCCACCACGGCGTGCCCATCGTCTAGCGACAGCAGATACACCGAGTTCGTCGACACGCGGGCGCTGATTTCGCGCACCGCGACCACCTCCCGGTAATCCCCGTAGGCATCCCAGGCTGCGGTCACGATGGGTGGAACAGCGGGCTCGGTCACGCGTAGACGGGCGCTTCTTACGCCTCCGCAGCGTGGATGTCCATGATGTCGTGCAAGAGCTTCACGGCATCGGTTTGGGAGCGCTGGAACGCGTTCCGACCGACGATCGACCCGAATCCGCCGCCCTTGGCAATCTCGCGAATCTCCTCGAGCACGGCCTCGGTGCCCTTCGCCGGGCCGCCGGAGAAGATGACGATCCGCTTTCCGTTGAAGGCCGACTGGACGACGTGACGGATGCGCTCCGCGAGCGTGCCGATGGGGATGTTCTCATAGCTCTTCTTGGCAGCGTTCTCATAGACCACCTCGGTCGGCGGCTTGACCTTCACCACGTGCGCGCCGAGTTGGCAGGCGATTTGCGCCGCATAGGCAACGACGTCGACGGCCGTCTCGCCGTCCTTGGTCATGGCGCCGCGGGGATAGGACCAGACGACCGTGGGGAGACCCACCGCACGGGCCTCGTTGATGAGGTCCCGAAGGTCTTGATACATCTGGTTCCGAAGACCGCTTCCGGGGTAAATTGTATACCCAATCGCCGCGCAACCCAACCGAAGCGCGTCGTCGACGGAGCCGGTGAGCGCCGAGCAAGGCGCGTCGGGCCCGCCGAGGGAGTCGCTGTTGTTGAGCTTCAAGATCAAGGGAAGGGTTCCCGCGTAATCGTGGGCGATCGACTCGATGAAGCCCAGTGGCGCCGCGTACGCGTTGCAGCCGGCCTCCACTGCGAGCGCCGGATGATACGCAGGGTCGTAGCCCGGCGGATTGGGCGCGAAGGAACGAGCCGGTCCATGCTCGAATCCCTGGTCCACCGGAAGGATGACGAGCTTCCCGGTGCCGGCGAGCCGCCCCGTGTTGAGGAGCCGCCTCAGATTACCGATGACGCCAGGATTCTCCCCAGCATAGTTCTTGAGAATTTTCTCGACTCGTTCGCTCATGCCCCTAGCCTCCGTTTCTCGCGTACGACCTTAGCGCACGGAGCGCCTCCGAGCTAAGCCCTGGCGGCTTCCTGCACCGCCGCCTGCTGCAGCTCTTCGTAGAGCGACGCAATCTCGGCCGCATATTTTTCGCCGACCACGTTGCGCTTGACCTTGAGGGTGGGTGTGAGCTCGCCGCTATCGACGCTGAAAACGTTGGGCAAGACCCGAATCTTCTTGATGGTTTGATAGCGGGCGACCTTGGCGTTGCATACCGCTTGCATCTGCTCCTCGATGAAGCGCTTTACCTCCGGGTTGCGGGCCGCGGCTTCGACGTCGCTGAGGCCGGAAACCCCGGACTCCGCTTCGAGCTCGGGCAGGGCTTCCGGGTCCAGGATGATCAAGGCGCTCAGATAGGGTTTCCGATCGCCGACGACGACGGCCTGCCCCACGCCGGGAATCGACTGCAAGTATCCCTCCATCTCCGAAGGCGCCACGTTCTTTCCGCCGGCCGTGATGATGAGATCCTTCTTGCGGCCGGTGATCGAAATGTACCCATCCTCGTCGATGGCGCCGAGATCGCCGGTATGCATCCAGCCGTCCTGGTCGTAGAGCTCGGCCGTCTTGTCCGGAAGACGGTGATAGCCCTTCACCATGTTGGGACCACGCAGCATGATCTCCCCGTCGTCGGCGATTTGTGCCTCTACGCCTGGAAGCGGCTTGCCGATGGTGCCGAAACGGATCTTGCCGTACGGCTGCACGGACGCGAAAGCCGAGGTCTCCGTCATCCCGTAGCCCTCATGGATGGGAAGGCCGATCGAGGCAAAGAACTCGAGGGTCGAAACCGAAATCGGCGCGGCGCCGCTGAGCGCCACCTGCAACTGGTCGAGGCCCAAGGCCTCTTTGATCTTCGAGATGACCAGCTTGTTGGCCAGGGTGCGCGAGACGCTCGACACCGGGTGGCCCGTGCGCATCTCTTCCTCGAAGGCCTCGAGCTCGGTCTTTCGGGCCCAGCTTGCAAGCTTGGCCTTGATACCCGTCGTCTCGGCAAACCTGCCGCGCAGCGCCGCCTCGAACTTCTCCCAGACCCGCGGCACGGCGAGGAAAAAGGTGGGACGCGATGCAACCAGGAAGTCTTTGACCTTCGTGAGATCGGGGCAGAAGAAGACCTGCGCCTTCACCGTGAGCCCGGCGAAGTTCGTCATCCCCTGCTCGGCGGCATGACAAAGCGGCAGGTAGCTCAACCCGCGCGTCTCCGTCTTCAAGAGGAAGGGAAAGACCTTGATGACGGCGTCGCTGATGAGCTGGATGCTACGATGGGTGAGCATCGCGCCCTTGGGCAACCCGGTGGTGCCCGAGGTGTAGATCAAGAGCGCGGTATCATCCATTTGCACGGCGTCGAGGCGCGCGTCGAGGTCGGCATCGGCGATGGTGTCGCCCTTCTTCTTGAGTGCATCGAGGGTGATGACGCGCGGGTCGGTCGAGCCGAGATCGTCCATCGTGACGATGTGCGCGAGGGTGCGGTCGCCCTCGGCGATCGAAAGGTACTTGTCGAGCTGGGTTTGATCGTCGCAGATCGCGATCTTGGCCTGCGCATTGCCGATGATGTACGCCATCTGCTCCGGGAGGAGCGTCGTGTAGAGCGGCGCCGGGACGCCCTGCGCGGCGTTGATGCCGTGCTGGCAGATCACCCAGTCACGCCGGTTGGCGCCCACGATGGCCACGCAATCACCGGGCTCGAGCCCGAGCGCCATCAAGCCCTTGCCAACGCGACGCAGCTCGGTCCAGTAGTCAGCCCAGGTGGTGGTTGCCCAGGTTCCGTCCGGGTTGCCGTCGTGAATCGCCGGTTCGGTTCCCGCCGATTTCGCCCATCGCTCGATCGTCGCAAGCATCGTTCCTTGCAGAGTCATTGCTCCTCCATGCCAGAGGGATGACGCTACTCGATCCTCCCGGGCGGATCCAACGGCGAAAAAGGGCTTCGAGCCCTCCGTCGTCCGGAACCGGGCCCGGCTCAGGCGAAACCGTTGCGTTCGCGTGGCCCCAGGCGCAGGACTTGCGGCCGGGTCCCCCGAAAGCGTCGCGAAATTCAGCGACTTCGGTTGGCACGCCGCGTGCTGCGATCGCCTGCTCATGGGCACTGAGCTTCGGTACTTGAGCCCGGAGTGGCGTGACGAAGCCGAAAAGCGGCTCCGAACGGAGCTCAGCGCGGAGCGCATGAACTTCGTCACGTCCTCGATGTCGAACGTCTATCTGAACTGCCCCGATGGGGGCAGCCGCTATCTCGTGTTCCGGTTCGAAAACGGCGAGCTCGCCGAGCTGCTTCTCGGTCAGGGCGAGCCCCCGACAGCGGAGTTCAAGATCACCGGCCAGTACGAAACCTTCGCCAGGATCACCCGGGCCGAGCTGAGCTCGCACAGGGCGCTCATGACGGGGAAGCTCAAGCTCAAGGGCAACATGGTCAAAGCGCTGAAGCTGGCGGCCATTGCCGATCGGATGAACAAAGTGCTTTCCAAGATTCCGGCAAGCTACTGAGCGCCCCGTCGGCACGCTCACAGGAGAGTTAGCCATGGACAAATCCGACGATCCCTACTTCATCGATTTTCCCGGAAGGATCCGCGCGATCCAGTTGGAAATGGCAAAGCAGGGCATCGATGCCTATCTCGGATCGCGGCTCCGGACGCTATCGTGGACGCTCGATGCATTCGCTCCGTGGCGCAGCTTCGTGGTGATCCCGGCCGAGGGCCTGCCCACGGCGTTCACCTTCGTCATCGATGCCGCCCGACTCGCCGACGATTCCTGGCTCGACGAGGATCACGTGATGGGCTTCGCCCCCATGGGCGGGCAGGATCAAATCGAGCTGATCGCCGACTTCATCAAGGAGCTGCTGCCTGGTGGAAAGGGACGGCTGGGCATCGAAAGCGGAATGTCGAACTACCTGCCGGAAGGCAACCTCACGCACTACGAGTACGAGCGCTACGCGAGGGCGTTGCCGGGGTGCGAGCTGGTCAACGCGCACACGATCATCGATCGACTCGCCACGATCAAGGACGCGGGAACCATCAACCGGTTCCGCGAGGCGTCCCGCATGGTGGACATCGGCCACCAAGCCGTCCTCGATGCGCTGCAAGACGGCGGTTGGAAAGGCAAGACCGAAACCGAGATCGCAGGCCTGGCTGCCTATGCCATGCGCAAGGCCGGAAGTGAATGGGAGTGGTCGTTTACGGGGGGCAACGAGATCGCCAGCGGCTATCGCACCGGGCTCGTGGGCGGGGCCTGTACGCCGGCTTCCCGCCGGGAGCTACGCGAAGGTGAGCCGTTGATGGTCGATCTTCACGCCATGTTCAAGCTCGGCCTCGGCGACCATGCCCACAATTATCTCATCGCCCCGGTGACCGAACGCCAGCGGTGGCACGCTGACAACTTCATCGACATCGTGAAGCGGACGCTGCAGACCTATCGGGCGGGCATCACACCCTCGGGGCTAGCGGAGCAGATGATCGGCTTTGCCGACGAGCGCGGCTTCGCCGATTACATGGTTCCGGGGTTCGAGCACGGCATCGGGCTCATGGGCGACGAGTGGCGCATCGGCTTGAACGATGGCCCGTTTCCCTACTGGACCAATCCCGACCACGTGTACTGCGCCGGTGAGCTGATCATCTGCGCGATGCAGTACGCCTGTCCGGACGAGGGCATCGGGTTCCGCTACGAAAATCCCATCGTCCTTCACGAAGACCATTGCGAGCCGCTTTCGGCGTTTCCGCTGCGCGTCGACGAGATTCACTGACGGGCGCTCGACGAGCCGAGGGGCGGCGGAAGCCCCTGCGACATCGGCGCGGTCGAGGTGCAGGCGACGGACTGAATCGCTAGCCGCCGAAGCCCAAACTGGCGGAGGAGGAGGGATTCGAACCCCCGGTAGAGTCGCCCCTACAACGGATTTCAAATCCGCCGCCTTCGACCGCTCGGCCACTCCTCCGTGAAGGCCCCGCTTTAGCACACGGAACGCCCTGGGGCCCCCTTTCCAAATGCACCAATTTGCGCCATATTCCGCGCTCCCGGCCGAAGGGCGGCTGGTAGACCAAGAGGTGACGCTGTGGCTGCTGCTGACACGATTCCCCATCGACTCCTTCAACGGGCCAAACGGTCCCCCAACGATCCCGCGTACTGCGTGAAGGAAGGGGGAAGCTGGAAACCGACCAGCTGGTGGAAGTACTCCGAGCAGGTCACCCAAGCGGGACGCGCGTTGATCGCGCTTGGCTTCCAGCCTGGGCAAACGGTTTGCATCCTCGGCTTCAACCGGCCCGAGTGGACGATCATGGACCTGGCGACGATGGGCGCGGGAGGCGCGCCCGCGGGGATCTACACGACCTGCTCCCCGGTCGAGGTCCGGTACATCGTGCATCACGCCGAAGCCCCGGTGATCCTGGTCGAGGACGAGGAGCAGTGGCGCAAGGTCGAAAAAGAGCGCGCCAACATGCCCCACCTCAAGCACGTCGTGATGATGAAGGGCGCGCCCGCCATCGCGGACGACTTGGTGATGAGCTGGGAGGAGTTCATGGCCAAGGGCAACGAGGTCGAAGAAAAGGAGTACCTCGACCGCGTCGAAAGCCTCGAGCCCGACGCCCTGGCGACCCTGATTTACACCTCGGGCACGACCGGGCCGCCGAAGGGCGTGATGCTCAGCCACAAGAACCTCGCCTGGACGGCCAACGTCGCCGTCGACATCGTGAAGACGTCGCACACCGACTGCTCGCTTTCGTATTTGCCACTTTCGCACATCGCCGAGCAGATGTTCACGCTGCACGTCCCTGTCACGACGGGCTCGCGTGTGTACTTCGCGGAATCGATCGAGGCGGTTCCGGAGAACCTGAAAGAGGTGCAACCGACGATTTTCTTCGGGGTGCCCCGCATCTGGGAGAAGTTCCACGCGGGCATTAGTGCGAAGCTCAAAGAAGCCACGGGCGTCAAAGCCAAGCTCGTCGAGTGGGCCCTCAAAGTGGGTTGGGAAGCCAACAAGAGCGCGGACAGCCCCAAGGGCCTTCAGTACCAGCTTGCCAACAAGCTGATTTTCTCGAAGCTCAAGCCGGCGATCGGCATGGGCAACGCGCGTGTTTGTGTTTCCGGCGCTGCCCCCATCGCCCGCGAGGTGCTCGAATTCTTCGCGAGCTTGGACATCGTGGTTCTCGAGGTCTATGGGCAGTCCGAGGACACCGGGCCGACCAGCTTCAACACCCCGACCAAATACAAGTTCGGCAGCGTGGGCCCCGAGATCCCGGGCGTGCAGGTAAAGATCGCCGACGACGACGAGATCCTGGTGAAGGGTCCGAATGTGTTCCTCGGCTACTACAAGGACCCGGAAGCGACCGACGAAACACTCATCGACGGCTGGCTGCACTCGGGGGACCTAGGCGCCTTCGACGAAGACGGCTTCTTGAACATCACCGGACGCAAGAAGGACATCATCATCACGGCTGGCGGAAAGAACATCACGCCGAAGAACCTCGAGTCCGCGCTCAAGAATCACGACCTCGTCAACGAAGCCGTGGTCATCGGCGACCGCCGCAAGTTCTTGAGCGCGCTCGTCACCATCGACCCCGAGGCGGGCGCAGCGTGGGCTGCCAAGGTCGGCGAGGACCCCAAGGCCTTGCACAAGAGCCCAAAGCTCCGAGCCAGCATTCAGGCGCACATCGACCAGATGAACGAGGAATTCGCCCGGGTGGAGCAGGTCAAGAAGTTTACCATCCTCGAGCGCAACTTGAGCGTAGAGGAGGGGGAGCTCACCCCGACGCTCAAGGTGAAGCGCGCGAAGGTCAACGATCACTTCGCGGCGCAGATCGAGGCGATGTACGCGGAAGAATCGCCGGGTGCCCAGCCGAGGGCCTGAGCGAATCCGCGCCACAGGCTCGAACGGTCCCGGCGTCAGCCGACGACCGTCACGGTGACGCGGCGACGCTGGCCGCGTCGCCGATGCTCCCACAGGAAAATGCCCTGCCAGGTGCCGAGCGCACAGCGGCCGCC
>Ga0111159_1065_pt1 | contig 20339 bp, 14 predicted proteins | sample DeeMarSeWOR28_12_FD_80259 | JGI IMG/M metagenome (GOLD analysis project Ga0111159, IMG submission 80259) | Myxococcales bacterium SG8_38 | reverse complement strand
GCGCCCGCGTCGATCGACATCTGGATGCGCGCGATCGGGCCGAGCGCATCGACGATGCGGGCACGGACCCGTCCCTTGCGCACGCCGAGCTTTTCGATACGCGGTGCGTGATTGTCCACGCGGATGGCTTCCGAGGTTGCGCTCGAGCGAAGCGCCCAGCTCGCAGGGTTGCTCGGCTCGTCCGAAGCTTCGACGCGAACGATGTAGTGGCCATCGGGAATGCTGCCCGTATCCCAGGCGTACTTCGTCTCGGTAAGCACCGTGTCGTCGCCGAACATCTCGCGCCACATCGGCTGTGACTCCTGTCGATAGGCGATCCGGTAGCGCAACGGGTCGCCGTCCGGGTTGTCGACCTTCCAGCTAAGGTTGAGCATCGTCGTGGGCGGCGCCGGCTGCTGCCGGGGCTCCTCTCCTCGTTTGGGGGGAGGTCTGCTCCCCTGCACGTCCGACACTCTCGCACGCTGATTCTGCGGCAGGTAAAAGAGCTCCACCGCGTAAAGCACCGCGGCAGGGTCCTTTGGAAACCTGGCGCGCAACTGAATGAAACGACCCGGCGGGCTCGTTACCGGCCCCGGCTTCTTGAGCCCCTTGGACCAAGCGCTCCAAGTGACGCCGGGCTCTTGCGTGTTCCCCGAGCGCGTTTCGAACGCCAGCCCGCCGCGGGCGCGCCACTCGAGCCTGCCCCACTGCGACGCGAAGCGCGCATCGAGCGCCTTGCTCGTCCAGACAGCGTCCCGTGGCGGCCCTGACTGCACGCGATAGATCGCGGCGCCATCTCCGGTGGTGAACGATGGGCTGCTTGCGCGTAGATCGAGCGCCAGCACCTGTCGCTCCTCGACGTCTGCCCAAATCGAATAGCTCCCGTCGGGCTCTACGCGAAAGATGCGTCCGTCGTCCCCGCCGCCCGCATAGACCGCGCCATCCCGACCCCACTGAACGGCCGTGAAATGGGTGTCCTGGCGGCCCATCAACGCCTCGGTTCGGCCGTCCAGGTCCACGCGCCAGAGCTGCCCGCTTCCGGCGCGGGGGCGCGGGGTCCGTAGGCCCTTGCCTGCGCTCTGCTGGGGCGCAGGGCTCGGCGCGAACTGCGCGCCGGGGAGTGTCTTGAATTGATTGGCCGCCACCGCGAGGCTGCCGTCGTGATAGTCGATGGCCGTGATCTCGTTGCCGGGGAAGTCATGCACCACCGATACGGAATCGTTCGGCGCGATCCGGAGGACCACGGCATTGTCACTGGTGCCCGCGTAGAGCGTGCCTCGCTCATCGCCGGTGAGCGTCATGACGTGCGCGGCCTCCGCCTTGTAGAGCTCTTTGGCGCGCCCGATGGGATCGATGGAGAACACCTTGCCTTCGGGTCCCGTGCCCGCGATCAAACGGCCTCGCTTCGCGTCGTAGAAGAGCGCCCACACGTGCTCTGCGCCCGCGGGGGTCGAGAAGCGCTTCATCGCGCCCGACTCGGGATCGATCCGGTAGATCCTTCCATGGGGTAGGGTGCCCGCATAGAGAGCGCCATCTCCGCCGAACGCGAGGGACGAGACGAGAAGCTCACCGGTTTTCGCAAAGGCTTTCACTTCCTTGCGGTCGATCCGATAAACCACGCCGTCGGTCCCCGTGCCGATGAATACCGTGTCACCGCGTCGTGTCATACTGAAGGCGACCGGAACGTTGTCGATGGCGATGCGCTCGGTGGCAGCGCCGGGCCGCACGGAGCCATCCGAATACACCGCGGTGCCTTCGAGCTCGCCTTCGAAAAAAGCGTCCGCGCCATCCAGCACGAAGCTCTCGGTAGTGACGGCGACCGCGGTGGAGCTCGCAGCAAGCACGAAGCTTGCAAGCACGATTCGTATCGCTTTTGAGGTTCTCATCGTCTTCATCACTCGCCGAGGAGCTGCCGCCGCGCGACCTCCCGGACTTGGAGCGTCAGATTGGCTCCGCCCACTACTACCTTGGACATGTCGATTTCGGTGCGGGACTGCGTCACGAAGGGGCGGCTGTCTTCGGACGTGCTGACTAGCTGTAGCGAGTTGAGGGCAGAGGCGGGCAGCGAATTGACCACATGGCCTTCGAACGTGAGCCCTCGCGTCGGAAGCTGCAGAGCGACCACGAGGGACGTCGCAGGATAGCGCCGCTGAGTCTGTTCGATGAGGTCGGCCAAGGAGCCCGGCCGAGGTTGCTCGATCGCCATCTGGTTGCCCCCGGCCACCACGACCCGAACCGCCTGGCCGGCGGCCGCGTGGGGGATCCGCACTTTGACCGCCCGGATCGTGTCTTCATGATCGACGCGACGGAGCCGAACGTAGATGGTGGCTTCTTCTCCCGGATCCACCTCGTCGTACGCGATCGAGGCTGCGGCTACTTGGTAGACCTCGCGATTGAATTCGACGTCCATCTCCAAATCGACCGAGGTCACGCGGGATGTCTCGAAAGGGTTGGCAAACGCGGCTTCCATCAGCCCGAACATCCGAAGCTGAGAAAACGCCGCGGGGCTGGCCGCGCCGATCGGCGAGTAGCCTTGCTCGTCGAGCGACACGATATCCTGCCCCTCGATCCCGATTTTGCTTCGGGCCCGAAAGACGACGTCCTGCACGTCGCCCGCCGTGGACTTGACCGCGTTTACAATGACGGCAAACACGATCGAAGGCGTCAAGATGCGGTGGCTTGCCACCTCCACGTGCCATTCGGTCTTGGGAGCGCCCTCCACCCCGTTGATCCGGACCCGCACGGGGATACGCGCTGCCGAGATGTCCGGCTCGACCACGATCGCAGGTTGCCGATCCTGGACCAGGGTACCCAGAGGATGGGCGGTTTCGGCGATCTTGAAGGACCGGAGCTCGCTGACGAGAACGTGCAGGACCCGCGCGGTCGCCGTCGGAAGCCCAGTCGCGCCCGCTTCCATCATGGGATGGCCAAAGGCAAGCGTCCTGCCGCCTCGAGCGATGTGCGTCACGGTTCCCACCCCGGTGATGGCGATGTCCCCCCGCGCCAGCTCGACGGCGATCGCGCCCCCTGGCTCGAAGCGGGTTGGACCTCCGCGGGCGCTTCCGCCCGTGCTCGACTGCGTCGCCACGAACCCGAGCGGCTCGAGCTCCTCAGCCAGCATGTGGGCAACCGAATCCGTGAACCCGCCCAACATGATCGGAGTGCTGACCCGGTGCAGACCGACCGGACCCTCCGTGCGGCTGCTCTTTTCCTGGAGCGCGCGGATCGTGGACAGCGCGGTCACCGGCTGCTCGCCGCGAAACGGTGGCAAGCCCGCAAAGCGTTCGCGCGACGGACGCGCAACCTCGGACTGCGCGCGTGGCAAGCCAGGAAGCGGCTTGGCCCCAGGAAACATCTCCAGACGGACGGGTCGTGTCAACTCCGCCAACATGCTGGCGATGGGGGTCACGCCGACCACGGGGTCGGTGCCGTAGCTCCAGCCATACGCATACGCGCCAGCCAGCCGGCCGTCTAGATAGATGGGGCTTCCGCTCATGCCGGCGACGCCCCGCGCGCGATCGAGCAGTGGGTGCGGAGTGCGAATCAGGATCAAGTCTTGATCCGGCCGGAAATTGTCGAGCACATCGATGACCTCGACGTCGAAACGCTCCGGCTCGGTGCCCCGAAAGACCGATAGGCCGTAGCCCTTCATGCCAGGCCGGATTTCGTCGACGTGAATGAAGCCCGGTGTCGATTGAGCGACGGCAGCCCCGAGGAGCGACACGCTCAGTACGAACCACAATCCGGACGCCAGCCGCTTCACTCTAAAAAAGCCTAGCAGGGCTATTCCGCAGGAGCCGGTGTTAGTTGGAGCGAGTCGATGAGGGCGCGCAGCGACTCGAACCGAAACGGCTTCGGAAGATACGCGCTCACGTCGCTCCGGCGCTCCTTGGGCACGGGCTCGGGGCTCGGCTCACCCATCAGAATGACCAACAAGTCGGGTTTCGACTCGCGAAGCCGCCGCGCGACCTCGACGCCGCTCATTCCAGGCAAGCTCGACGCGACGAGGGCCAGGTCTGGCGTCCAGTGCTCGATGACCGTGAGCGCGCTTTCGCCCGAGCCGGTTCCAAGGACTCGGTTTCCATCGACGGTCAGCATGCGGGCCAGGCTAAACTGGAGATCCGGGTCGTCTTCGACGAGCAGCACGCTCCGATGCCGCGGACGACGCTCTGCAATCGCCCTGGCTGCCCTCTCCCACTTTAGTGTGCTTGCCTCTATTGCCATGTCCGGCTGGGTCGACGCGCGACAACTGCTCAACGTGCAGCACCGCTGCGTTGTTCCCACCTCCCGGTCGTCGGACATCTTAGAGATGTCCCGACCGGGTTGCAATGACCCTAGGGCCCACCTGGAAAATCAGGGATTCTCGTGAAATCGCTCGCTTAAACGGATGCCTCGGGGGCGCTGTGGGCGCTGTTGCCTCGCGACTGGCCCGGCTGCACCGCATTGTTTCCGTGGAAGGTCTGACCGGTGCGGGCGATCTCTTCGAGCACCGGAGCTGGCGAAAAGCGGGAGCCGAGTCGCTTTTCGAGTTCCCGGAGCCGGCCGAGCACCTCTTTGGCGCCCACCTGGTCCACGAAGCGGAACGGGCCACCCCGGAACGGGGGGAAGCCGAGGCCGAAGACCGCGCCGACGTCTCCGTCGCGCGCACTGCGGAGAATGCCCTCGCCGAAGCAGCGACACGCCTCGTTGACGAACTGGAGCGCGCAGCGCCACGCGATTTCCTCGTTCGAGACGCTCTTGTTGGCCGCCGTCACTCCCAAGACCTCGTACACCGATTCGTCGACACCCTTCTTCTTGTCGCCGTACAGGTAGAAGCCGCGGCCGTTCTTGCGTCCGTAGCGCTCGTCATCGATCAGCTTCTGCATCCCTTCGGGTGGCTGCATGCGCTCACCGAAGGCGCCCTGCATGATCTTGCCGACCTTGGCGCCCACGTCGATACCGACCTCGTCGGTCAGCTTGATCGGACCCACCGGGAATCCCCAGTTGAGCATGGCCGAGTCGATTTTTTCGATCGGCACCCCTTCGGCGACCAGGTGCGCCGCCTCGTTCATCATCGGTGCGAGGACACGGCTGGTGTAGAAACCCACGCCGTCTTTGACGACGATCACGTGCTTTCCCTGGCGTTTGCCGAGGTCGACGCACGTTGCGGTGACCCAGTCCGCGGTCTTGTCGGTCACGATGATCTCGAGCAGGGGCATCTTGTGAACCGGGGAGAAGTAGTGCATCCCGATGACGGTTTCCGGGTGCTTGCTGGCTTCGGCGATCTTGGTGATCGGCAGCGATGACGTGTTCGACGCGAAAATCACGTCGTCTCGGCCCACTTCCTCGATGTCGCGGACCATTTGCTGCTTGAGCCCGAGGTCCTCGAAGACCGCCTCGACGACCACGTCGGCATCGTGAAAGCCCGCATACGTGGTGGTGCCCGTCGTCTGAAGCATCAGCGTGTTGGCTTGCTGTTCGCTGAGTTTCTTGCGCTTCATCCGGCCGTCGATGATGCCGCGTACGTAACGGAGGCCCGACAACACGCCGTCCGCATCGCGGTCTTTGAGCCGCACCGGGATTTTCGCGACCGCGGTCGTGACATAAGCAATGCCAGCGCCCATCAGCCCGGCGCCCAGCATGCCCACCTTGTGGATCTCCCGCGGCTTCACATTCGTGTCGTCCACACCCGTGTCTTTCTTCAGCGCAGTCGTCGCGAAGAAGATGCTCATCAGGTTTGCAGCTTCGGGCGTGGTGAGCAGCCGGCCGAACCCGCGAGCTTCAGCGTCGAGCCCAGCCTGGAAACCGTCCTCGAGCCCCGTCTTGACCACGTCGATGATCAAATCTTGCGCCGGGTAGTTGCCGCGCGTTTGCTTGTGAAGTTGCTTGCGTGCCTGATCGAAGAGGATCTTGCGCCCCACCGGATTCTTCGCGAGCGCAAACTCGGTCACCGCTTCCTTGTCGAGCAACTGGTCGATGAAGCTGTCCTTCTTTGGCTGGCGGCCGATTCGCGACAGCGCGACCTCTGCCGCGGTCTCGAGGAGAATCGAAGGCGGGACGACATCATCGACGAGACCCATTTTGAGCGCTTTTTTGGCCTCGATTTGCTTGCCCGTGAGCATCATGTCGAGCGCCGGTTGCACGCCGATGAGCCGCGGTAGGCGCTGCGTGCCCCCTGCGCCCGGAAGCAGCCCGAGCTGCGACTCGGGAAGGCCCAGCTTGGTCTTGTTGCTGTTGCTCGCTACGCGCGCGTGACAGGCGAGAGCCACCTCTAGACCGCCACCGAGGGCGACGCCGTGAATGGCCGCGACCACCGGCTTGGGGCAGCTTTCGATTCGGTTCATGGCCTTGTGGCCCTCGCGGGAGATGCGTTCGCCTTCCTCGGCGCTGTTCACGGTCTCCAGCATCGAGATGTCGGCGCCTGCGATGAAGCTGTCTTTCTTGCCGGAGGTGAAGACGATGGCCTTGATCTCGGGATCGTTCTCCACGGAGTCGAACACCCGCATGAAAGTGTCGACGAAATCGCTCTTCAGCGTGTTCATCGGCTCGCCCGGAATGTCCATGCGGACGATGGCTACGCCGTCACCCCGCTTCTCAATCGTGAGTCCTTCGTGCGCCATTACTGTGCCTCCAATACCATCGCGGCGCCGATGCCTCCCGCTGCGCAGGCCGTGCAAAGCGCCAAGTTGCCGCCTCGCCGCTTCAGCTCTCGCAGCGTCTGAATGATCTGGCGACCTCCGGTTGCCGCAAAGGGATGCCCGATCGAAATCGATCCGCCATTCACGTTGAACTTGTCCCAATCGATGTCCCCGATCCTCTCGGAGCGGCCCAAATGCTTCTGCGCCCATTGTGCAGACTCGAAAGCCTGCGTATTCGAGAGAATCTGGGCGGCGAATGCCTCGTGCATGTCGACTAGATCGAGGTCCGAAAGCTTGATTCCCGCCCGATCCAACGCGATCGGCGTCGCGTAGGAAGGACCCATGAGGAGCTGTCCCGAGGGGTCGAGCGCCGCGAACGCGTAGCTGCGGATGAACCCGAGCACGTCAAAGCCCATGGCCTTGGCCTTGTCCTCGCGCATGAGAAGCAAGGCGCTGGCGCCGTCGGTGAGCGGTGAGCTGTTGCCAGCGGTGACCGTGCCGTGCTTTCGGTCGAAGGCGGGCTTGAGCTTCGCGTACTTGTCGAGCGCGCTGTCCTTGCGAACGAGGTTGTCCTCGCGAATGGCTTCTTTGAAACGATCGGGGACGAAGACCTGCATGACCTCGTCGTCGAACTTGCCCTCCGCCCACGCTGCTGCAGCACGCGAGTGGCTGCGGTGCGCGAGCTCGTCTTGTGCTTCGCGGCTGATGTGGTTCTCCTTGGCCATTTTCTCGGCGCTCTCGCCCATGGACAGCCCAGTGGAGAACTCCTTGATGGCCGGAGGCTGTGGCGCCAGGTCGCGCGGCCGAAGACCCGCGAAGGCTTGCACGCGCTCTCCGAGGCTGCGGGCCTTCATCGCGTCCACCAACGCGTCGGCGAGCTGCTTCGAGACGGTGATCGGCACGTTGCTCGCACTGTCGGCGCCTCCGGCGAGGCCGGTGTCGATCGCCCCTGCCATGATCGCCTCGGCGATGTTTACTGTCGACTGATAGCTCGTCGCGCAGGCCCTCGAGACGCTGTAGGCCTCGATGCTCTTCGGCATACCGGTGGCGAGAACGATCTCTCGGGCGATGTTGGGCGCCTCCACCGATGGAACGACCTGGCCGTACACCACCTGCTGGATCTCCTTCGGGTCGAGCTCGACCCGTTGCAGCAGCTCGGTGACGACGATGTTCGCCAAGTCGAGCGCGCTGAGCTCCCGATATGCTGACCATTGCTTCGCGAAGGGCGTCCGCAACCCGGCCACGACCGCCACGCGCTTTCCATTCGATTCCATGCGCTGAGCTCCTGAAAATGAACCGTGATTCAGTGGAAGGGAGAGCCTGAGATCCCCGACCGGACATGTCAAGCGAGCACAGGGCCGTTGACCGGCTGCCGGCGGCCCTTAGACTTTGCCGGTGCGACGCTTGCCCCTGGTGGAGAGCCGTTCCGCGGTCTACGAGGACTGGCCCGCGAGGCCCGACGATTTCAACACGATCCCGCTCTTGCACGACTCGCGGGGCCGCCGCTACACCTATCTTCGTCTGAGCGTGACGGACCGCTGCGATCTTGCATGCGTCTACTGCATGCCACCCGGGGGCGAGGACGAGCATGCCGTGCGCGACGACCTTCTGACCTTCGAAGAGGCCGCGCGCCTCATCTCGGTGTTCGCGATGGCTGGCATTCGCCGGGTTCGATTCACCGGAGGCGAGCCGCTGGTGCGCAAGGACATCGTTCGGCTCGTGGAGATCGTGCACCGCCGCACCGCGGTCGAGCAGCTCGTGATGACGACGAACGCCACGCGGCTGGCAGAGCTGGCAAGGCCGCTCCGCGATGCTGGGCTCCACGGCGTCAACATCTCGATCGACACGCTGGACGCGGACCGGTTCGCTTCCATCACGCGAGGAGGCGATTTGGGACGGGTCTTAGCCGGAATTCACGCTGCCCTTCACGTAGGCCTCGAGGTCAAGCTCAACACGGTGCCGCTTCGCGGGCGCAACGACGACGAGCTCGGCCGCATCGTCGATTTCGCGTGGTCCCTCGGCGCAACCCCCCGCTTCATCGAGCTCATGCCACTGGGGGAGGGCGCCAAGCTCCCCTCGAGCATGCGCATGAACGCAGACGATGTGCTCCGGTTCTTGGGCGATCGGGTTCATTCGGAGCCGCCCACCGCGGTGGAGGGGCAGGGCCCGGCGCGGTACATGCCCGCTAGCAACGGCTCGGCGCACCGCGTGGGCTTCATCACCCCGATTAGCAACGAATTCTGCGACACCTGCAATCGCGTGCGGGTGACGGCCAAGGGTGACATCCGGGCCTGTTTGGCCTCGCGGCGCGCGATCAGTCTCCGCAACATCATGCGTGCGGGGGGCAGCGACCTCGATCTGGCCTGGGCCATGGTGTGGTCGCTCTCCGGCAAGGATCGAGGACACCATTTCCTCGAGCCGCACGAGCACGAGCATGAGCGCGTCGGGATGAGCCTCATCGGCGGATAGGCTACAGGGGCGGACGTGTTGGCTAGAATCGCAATGGCCTGCCTGTTGTTGGCAGGATGCTCGAACGAACCTCGCAATCTTCGAACGTGGACCCCGGAGGACCATGCGCATCTTCCAGATACGCAGATCGATCCCAATCGGGTCCCGCAGCAAGAGGTGCCCCAGCTGACGGTGGGCGAGCTTTTGTGGCAGCGAAACTGCGCCCGATGTCACGGCACCGACGGGGGCGGCGGGCGCGAGGCGCAGATCAGCTTTGCGAGCTCAGAGTGGCAAAGCCAGATCGACGATGCAGCGATCGCTCGAACGATCGCCGGCGGCAAGCCGCCCGGCATGCCCGCCTTCGCCGAGCTCCTGTCGCCCAAGCAAATCACCGCGCTAGTCACCCACATCCGCACCATGAGCCCGGGGCCAAACTAGGCGACGGGCGTAAGGACCGGGCTCGGAAAAACACGACACGGGGTTCCACGGAACGCGGCGGCTTGCATCGGTGGGCCGATGCACTTGTGGGCTTTGCCCACGCAAGCCGCCGCTCGGGCGGCGTGCCAATCGGAGGTGGGTGCTTCCATGCCGATTGGCACTTCGCACGTCCGCTCCACCCCATGTCGCGTTTTTCCGAGCCCTCCGTACGTAGACTTGTACGGAGGAGGACGGGTCGGGATGGGCAGCACAGCGAGGGGGCGGGAGCCTAGTGGTGTGGTGACTTGAGGAGCCGGGCGAGCGGGTCCCGCTCGCGAGCACGCCCGTCGCGACCCGTCCTCCGGGCGCTCAATCTACGATCGGTGCTGATCGACTCGTGTCGTGTTTTTCCGAGCCCGGTCCTTACGTCAACCTTTTCGCGAATCACTCCTGTGGCGCCTCTTCGTCTAGCAGGTCCGGACCCTCTGCGGCTCGTTCGGCTTCGACTTGGATGTCGAGCCGTTTGTCCGCTGCGGTGTCGCCTGCCTCGAGGGCGCCTGCGGCCGGGTGAACGGATTCCTGCGCAGGGCTTTCCACGGCCTGCTGCACGTAGAGCCTATAAATCGGCTCGGGCATCTCGATGTTGGCGTCATCGAATGCGGTCTTGATCAATCGAATCGCTTCGCTGCGCGCTTTGAAGAAGTCGGTGCTCGATTGGTCCACCCATGCGTGGAACCGAATCGGCACGTTCGAGTCGCCCAGTTGCTGAATCAAAGCAAAAGGCGGCGGCTGATCGAGCACCGCATCCATCCCAGCGAGTGTTTCCAGCCCGAGCTTCTGCGCCTCGACGAGGTCCTGCTTCACCCCGACGCCGACCTCAAAGTGAAGCTGCCTCAGAGGATTGCGAGTGTAGTTGAGCACGACGGCCTTGAAGACCTTTGCATTTGGAATGCGCAAATGATTCCCCTCGAGCGTGAGCAGCACGGTGGCGCGGGACGTTAGTCGGACCACCTTTCCCTCCTCGCCGTCGATCGACACGAAGTCGTTTGGGGAGAACGGACGCCGCATGCTGAGGAGAAGCCCGGCGAGGTAGTTCTCGATGATGTCGCGAAACGCGAAGCCAACCGCGATGCCGATGACTCCTGCAGCGCCGAGGGCCGCCCCGACGAGGGCCGTGGCGTCGAGAAGCTCCAACGCGACCAGCACACCGGTGCCGATGATCGTGATGCGCGTGAAGTGCCGCGCCAAGTCTCGAAGAAAGCGGTTCTGAATCCATCGGAAGAGCCAGTCGCCGCCAGTCAGCAAACGAGCTAGCAACCAAGAGACCAGCACGACGGCCAACGCCACGCCGAGCAACGGCAAGAGCTCGAGCGCCCGATCACCTAGCTCTCCCAGCTTGGCGCCGACCAAGTCGATCCGCTCGCCCGTGTTCTCCAAAGCCTCGGTGATCTCGCGCTCGGGCTTGGAGTCTTGCGCCTGCGACGCCGGATGCCAGAGCACGGCGGCCCACGTCGCGAGAGTAGGGGCGAGTGAAATTCTGCTTGTCCGGCGCATGGAGCTCTAGACGCTTTGCGCGAGGAACTGGGCGATCAAGTCGGCGACCGAATAGACCCGGAGAAAGTCACCATCGGCCAAAGCTTGCACGTGGGGCCGGGTATTGGTGCATGCGATCCCTCCGAGCGCGCCACTATCGCGCAAAGTCTCGAGAGACTCCTTGGCAAACACACCGTGCGTGCAAACCGCGAACACCTCGCTTGCGCCGGCGTCACGATAGGAACGAGCAGCAGAGACCAGCGAGCCGCCTGTGCGAACCATGTCGTCGTAGATGACGACCGACCGTCCTTCCACGTCCGCCGCGAGCGCAGTCACCTCGGTTTCGGTTTCCGAGAGACGCCGCTTGAACACGAAAGCCGCATCTACCTGCAGATCGTTGGCTAGGCTTTCGACCCACTTGGCTCTGCCCGCGTCCGTGGCGCCGAGCACGAAGTCTTCGCCGCCGAAATCACGAATCGCTTGCAAGACCACGGATCGAGCCTGAAGGTGCACGGGTCGGATGTCGCCGGAGAAGTAGTAAGGGATGCCTTCGGAGTGAAGGTCGACGAGCACCGCGCGATTGCCGGAGCCTGCCGTCGGAATCGAAGAAAGCAGACGCGCCCGGTTCTTGGCCGCCACGATCTCGCCCTGCTTCGACGCGCGCTCCATCGTCTGATACCCGAACCACGGCAACACCAGGGTCAAGGTGTGTGCTCCCAGATGGACCAGCCCGCATGCGAGATCGTAGATCTCCAGCGTGTCGAAGTCCTCGATGGTTCCCCCGACCAGGACCACGTCGCGCCGGGAACAATCGGTGTCGATGCGGCGGTATCGTTCTCCGTCCGGGAAGATTTTTCGCTCGACGACGCCCAGATCGAAGTCGCCTGCACCGGCCACGTCTTCCCCAAGCTCTTGGTAACGTTCGGTCGCAAACAGGAGCAGAGGCTGTCTCATCGTCCTGGCTCGATCACAGCACAGGATGGTTTCGAGGGCTAGCTTCTCGCCAAAACGTCCAAGAGAACCTCGGGCACGTCCGTCATGAGGCCGTCGACGCCCACCGCGAGCAGCCCGTACATTTGGGCGGGGTCGTCCACGGTCCAGATGTGGACCTGGATTCCATGGTGGTGCGCCGCCTCCATGAATCTCGGCGTGATGACGTCGATCCCCCGGTAGACAGGTGGAATCTGAAGCGCGTCGAAGGGGAACATCGCGTTCTTCCAGGTGCCCGTGAGCACCCCTGCCCAGAAGCGCTTGGCCCCGCTGCGACCCGCGGAGGTCGCGACCCGCCCGCGGCTGTAAGTTCGAAACGCCTCGGTTACTAGGTCGTGCTCCGAGGCGACCAGCACACGATCATGGATGCCGTGGTGATCGATGAAGTCCCAAAGCCCGCGCGCGAGCGCGGGATCCTCGGGTTTGAGCTCGAGATTGTAGTGCAGCGACGAATCGAGGGCGAGGGCTTCTTCCAGCGTCGGGATGCATGCGCCGGCTCCGCGAAAGGTGTAGCTGCCGTTCTCGATGAAGTTGTGGCCTGCATCGAGACGCTTCAGGTCGCTCAGCGTATGATCTTGCAAGTTGCCGTGTCCGTTGGTCGTTCGCTCGAGCGTGAGGTCGTGAAAGCAAACGAAGTGACCGTCGGAGGTCACTTGAATGTCGGTCTCGATGTGGCGATACCCCAGGTCGGCCGCGTTCCCGAATGCGAGCAAGGTGTTCTCGGGCCATCGCTTCGCGCCGCCACGGTGGGCGAACGGAATGGGCACGGCCGGGCCGAAGTACGCGCGAGGCATCGAGGACGCAGCATAGCGCCGTTCGCGGCGACAGGCGCGCAACACTTGTCTACGGCTGTTTTTGTGCTCAACCTCCCGCCTCGAAGGGAGCCTCGCCATGGCGAAAGACTACACCGGCAAAGTCGCGATCATCACGGGTGGAGCCGGTGGTCTCGGCAAGGCGCTTGCCGAGGAAATGGCAGCGCGAGGCTGTCATGTGGTGCTCGCGGACATCAATGCGAGGCTTCTCGACGAGACCGCGTCCGAGATCCGGTCGGCTGGAGGCCTTGTCGAGGCTAGCACGGTGGACGTGCGCGATGCCGCTCAGGTCGGTTTCTTGGTCGAGAGCACGTACCGCGACCGGCGCCGCATCGACTACCTCTTCAACAACGCGGGGATCAACCTCTGTGCGGAGCTTCGAGACACCACGCTCGAAGACTGGAATCAGTTGATCGACGTGAACATCCGCGGCGTGGTTCACGGGGTTCATGCAGCCTATCCCATCATGCGCGAGCAGGGCTTCGGTCACATCGTGAACACCGCGTCTGCAGCCGGCCTGGTGCCTGCTGCCGCCGAAGGCGCATACAGCGCAACCAAGCATGCGGTGGTCGGTCTGTCCTCCGCCTTGCGCATCGAAGCCGAAGCGTTCGGTGTTCAGGTGAGCGTCGTTTGTCCCGGGCTCATCGATACGCCCATCTTGGGATCGACCAAGTACGTCAACCTCGATCCCAATGCGCTCGTCGCGGTCACCCCAGAAAAGCCCATGGATCCTGCGAGAGCGGCGCGGGTCATCTTGCGGGGCGTCGACCGAGGCGACTTCTTCATCGTGGTGACGGCGACCGCACATGCGATTTGGCGTATCCACCGCTTGGCGCCCAACGCATCGATTCGTCTCGGCAGGCTCGCGATCCAGAAATTCCGGGGGATGCGTTCCGACCGAGAATGAGCTCACAGAAACTCGTCGCCAATTCCGATGACGCGCAGCGCGCGGTCGTGAATGCGGAATTCGGCCGGCCCGACCCCGGGCGCTTCGCCATCGACATCCATCCATGCGGTGTTGGCGGCCACCTCGACCTCGACGTGCCTCCCGCGGTAGGTGCCCACGATGGGAGAGCGGATGTGCGTGCCCTTGTAGAGTGCCGCCATGACGGGGAGCCCGCGCAGCGTCGAGGTCGCCCGGATCAGGATCACGTCGAACATGCCATCGGCAAGACGAGCTTCGGGCGCGAACATCATGCTGCCTCCAGCCCAGCGACCATTGCAGACACACAAACTGCTGATGTCGTGCTGTCCCTCGTCCTTACCATCGATCCGCATGTGGATGCGGGCCGGCTTGTATCTCATTTGCGCGCGAAGGACTGCCTTGAAGTACTTGGCTTTGCCACTGCTCTTCGATTTGGATGCGGCCACGAACCGGTCGACGAGGCCCCCCATTCCCATCGATGCGATGTTCAGAAAAAAGCGACCTGCGCTCTGCCCGTCGTCGTCTACGTACCGGACCCATCCGATGTCGATCGGGACGGCCGGCTTGCTCCGGATCACGGCACAGGCGCTTTCGAGCTCCTCGGCGCCCGGGATCATTCGACGGAAATCACCTCCCGTTCCTGCATGCAGGATCCCCAGGGAGACCTCGTGATTGAGGCCGGACTGCATGATGCCGTCGACGATCTCGCTGTGTGTGCCGTCGCCTCCGAACGACACTATCGTCCGGGCTCCGTTGGCGATTGCCTCCTTGCCGATCCGCAAGCCATCTCCCCTCGATGCGGTGAGCTGCATCTCGACGGGGCCAAGTGCCTCCCGCACGCAAGCGCTGAGCTTCGGCCAGTTCTCTCCAATGAAGCCGTGCCTGGCCATGGGATTCGCAATCACGATGGTCTTGGTCGGATCAAACACAGCAGAAGGCCTCGTACCGCATTTCGCCGATTTCGGATAGGGTTTCGAGGCGCGGCCTTCGATCCGCGCACCGTGATCCCCGGAGGACGGGTCGCGACGGGCGTGCTCGCGAGCGGGACCCGCTCGCCCGACTCCCCAAGTCAACACACAACTAGGCTCCCGCCCCCTCGCTGTGCTGCCCATCCCGACCCGACCTCCTGCGTAGACGTCAGTACACGTGCCTCGAAGCCAGGTCAGGGGCAGTGGCAGGGACAGTGGCAGCGGCAGGGTCAGTGACAGCGGCAGTGGCAGCGGTTGCAGTTGACGTATGCAGGGCTCGGAAAAACGCGACATGAGGTGGAGCGGACGTGCGAAGTGCCAATCGGCATGCATGCAACCACCTCCGATTGGCACGCCGCCCGAGGGGCGGTTTGCGTGGCCCAAGCTCACAAGTGCACCGGGCCACCTTTGCAAACCGCCCCGTTCCGTGGAACCTCGTGTCGTGTTTTTCCGAGCCCGTTCATGCGCCAGCGCGACAAAGCTCGACGCTCCTGGTATCGATCCTCCGTGTCCGAGCTCTTTGCGCGCCTTCGCGAAGCCGACTCCCGCCTCGCCTTGATCGTCGGCGACGAGGCCTGGTCCTATGCCGAGCTTGCCGGGGCGGCGCTCGAGCACGTATCGCTGCTCGCGCGCTCCAAGGTCGCGCCCGGGGATCGCGTCGCCCTTTGGGCCGAGCCACATTTGAGCACCGCTGCCGCGATGATTGGAAACGCAGTCGCTTGCGTGACCACCATCCCGCTCAACCCAAAGCTCGGGTCTGCAGAGCTCGAGCACATCTTGAGCGACTCGGCGCCCAAGCTCGCCTTTTGTGCCGCGGGGTTCGAGCCCATTCACGAAGCCGGCGGCGTTCCGCTGCTTCGAGCCGCGCATGCATCGCCCCCGTCGCGCCTGCCGTCGATCGAGGTCGACGACTCTCCGGCGCTGATTCTCTACACCTCGGGCACCACGGGGCTGCCCAAAGGGGCGGTCATCACGCGGCGCAACATCGCAGCAAACCTCGACTCCCTCGCGGAAGCATGGGAGTGGACTGCCCGCGACACCGTCGTGCATTCGCTGCCTTTGATCCATGCGCATGGTCTGGTACTGGGGCTTTTTGGTAGCCTGCGGGTGGGCGGCGCCTTGCACTACGTCCCCCGATTCTCGCTTGGCGGAATCGGCCGGGCTCTCACCGATTACCGACACGACCAGACCGTGTTGTTCGCGGTCCCCACGATGATTCACCGGCTTGCCGAAACGGCCGAGCGGGACGACGACCTGCGCGATGCCCTACGCGTGCCGCGCCTCTTGATCTCGGGCTCGGCTGGGTTGCCGGTTCGTGAGCACGAGCGAATCCAGGCGCTCACCGGTCGCGGCGTTCATGAGCGCTACGGACTGACCGAGACGCTGATCAACTGCGCGGTGCCCGCTTCGAGCCCGCCGATGCCCGGCTACGTTGGTCCGCCGCTGCCTGGGGTCGAGCTCAAGCTGGTCGACGAGCAACGCCGCGCAATCGATGCGCACGACGACGAGACGATAGGCGAGGTCGTGGTGCGAAGCGATGCAGTCTTTGCAGGCTACCTGAATCGTGACGAGGCGACTCGAGAGCTGCTCGACGGCGAGGGTTGGTTCTATACGGGGGACCTCGCCACCCGAACGGCATCGGGTGCGATTCGAATCCTCGGCCGCCGGAGCACCGACATGATCAAGACCGGCGGGTATCGGGTTGGCGCCGGCGAAATCGAAGCCTGCCTGCTGGAGCACCCCACCGTGCGCGAAGCGGCCGTGGTCGGCGTTCCGGATGACGATCTCGGTCAACGGATCGCCGCCTTCGTCGTGCTCAACGAGTGCGAGGCGGAAGACCCGGCAGGATTGGCGGCGTTCGTCGCCGAGCGCCTCAGCCCGCACAAGCGTCCCCGCGAGGTTCGTTTCCGCCACGAGCTGCCCCGCAACGCGATGGGCAAGGTTCAGAAGAAGAAACTAACCGGCTAGTGCGAGAGCGTCGCGCGTGATGCCGCAGGCCTTCGCCACGTCGTCGCGATACGCGCGCCAGGCGTCGACTGCCTGGCTCATCGCGCGCACCACCTGGGCGCGGTCGCTTGCCGGCACGTGATGGAGCATCACCCGCCAAGCCGCCTTGCGGTGCTCTCCCTCGACCGAGCGATGCGCCTTGGTGAGAGCGAGGCATTCCACGGGCAGCCCGTAGTGCTTCACCAGAGGGTGCTCTTCGAGCGGCGGCTGCGGGCGGGCCGGCGCCAACTCGTCGAGCTCGTGCCGCTCGTACGCCGTGCCCTCGATGAAGAGCGTGGCGATCGACGCGGCCACCGCCCAACCTCGATTCATCGTCGCATCGTCGATGTACGCCCGATACGCACGCGCCGCGTGTAGCAGCTCCACGCGAACGAACCGCTCCAGGTCCATGCCGAGCCCGCGGGGATACATCAAGAATAGCTCGGGGTGCGGTTTGCCTGCAGCCAGGCCGCCGGTCTCCTCTTCATATAGGTTTTCCGCCAGCTCTCGGCGCACCTCCGCGATCGGACATTGGATGTACGCACGTCCGACCATGATCGGGAAGTCGCGCACGTAGACCTCCCATTCCTGCTCGAGATGGATGTGCAGCTTGTTCGCGCGCACCAGACCGCCGGTAAAGGCCGGCCATGCCCAGTGCGTCTTCCTCTCCATTTGCTGGAGCAGCGCCTCTTGAAACTCGGTTACGTCCACTCTTTCAGAGTAGAGGCTGGCCCGCCCCGTGTCGAAAGCGCCCGGGAAAACGGCGAATTCAGGCGTCGCCCTTGAGATACGTGTAGCCGCGGAGGCTGTTCTCGTAGTGGTCCATGAAGGTGCGGAGCTGGGGTAAGGTCATGCGTCCCTTGTTGAGCGCTCGCTCGGCTTGCTTGCGAACACGCTCCACCATCTCCTCGGGATCGTATTGCAGATAGCGCAACACTTCGTCGATTGCGTCGCCCTTGATGACGTTGGACACGCTGTAGCCGGAGTCCTCCAGCCGGACGTGCACCGCGTTCGTGTCGCCGAAGAGATTGTGGAGGTCGCCCAAAATCTCCTGGTACGCACCGCCCAAGAACATGCCGAGCAAGTACGGCTGATCGGGTGTCACTGGATGAAGATGCAGGGAGCGCTGCACTTCTTCCACGTCGATGAAGTGGTCGACCATGCCGTCGGAATCACAGGTCAGATCGGCAAGCCGGGCCCGAACGGTCGGTTCCTCGTCGAGCCGGTGAATCGGCATGAAGGGAAACAAGTGGTCCATCGCCCAGATGTCGGGCGCCGACTGGAACAACGAGAAGTTGCAGTAGTAGATGGCCCCCATCATGTCTTCGACGGCGTTGAGCTCTTCCGGGACGTACTTCACGCGTCGCATGCTCTGACGAATCTTTTCGCAGCAGCTCCAGAACAAGTGCTCGGCGCGCGCCAGCTCCCGGATTCCCAGGTACCCGAACTTGAAGAGGCTTCGTGCCTCTTCGAGCGCCTGCTGCGCGTCGTGCCAAGACTCCTGCACGTTCTTCGGCTGGATTCCTTTCCAAGTTTCGTAGAACTCGTCGAGGATGCGATGGTCGTTCTTGGTGGGCTCCTGCGGATCTTCGAAATCCACGTGATCGACGCCCAACGCGTCGAAGATGAGCACCGATTGATAGGCAGCAATCGAGCGTCCACTCTCGCTGACGATGGTCGGAGACTTGACGTGCGCCTTTTCGCAAGCCTCTTGAATGCCGGCCACGACGTCGTAGGCGTACTCCTGTAGGTCGTAGTTCATCGACCCGCGGAAGTCGGTCTTCGATCCGTCGTAGTCGACCGCAAGGCCTCCGCCGACGTCGAGGTAGCCCATCTCGCAACCCATCTTGACGAGCTCGATGTAAATCTGGCCCGCCTCACGCATTGCGTTCTTGACGGGAATGATGCTCGAAACCTGGCTTCCCAGGTGGAAGTGAAGCAACTTGAGGCAATCGAGCATGTCCCGCTGCTGAAGCTCGTCTACCACGTGCACGATTTCCGACATGGTCAGACCGAACTTGGCGCGGTCTCCGGCCGAATCGGCCCACTGGCCGATGCCCTTGCTGCTCAGCTTTGCGCGAACGCCGAGACACGGTCGGATCCCGAGCTTCTCCGAGGCGCGGAATGCGAGGTCGAGCTCTTCGATGCGCTCGAGCACCACCACGACCATGTTGTCGAACCGCTGCGCAACCAGGGCCGTCTCCATGTAGGCGAGGTCCTTGTACCCATTACAGATGATGAAGCCGTTTTCGTCTTCCATTGCTGCGAGCGTGATCAAGAGCTCGGGTTTCGAGCCCGCTTCGAGCCCGAAGCGCCATGGCCTCCCAGATTCGACGATCTCCTCGACGAGATGCCGTTGCTGATTGACCTTGACCGGGAAGACGCCGCGATAGGTTCCGTCGTAGCCGTACTCCCGGATCGCATTCTGGAAGGATTCGTTGAGCAGACGGATGCGGTCCTGCAGAATGTTTGGAAAACGGATGAGCAGCGGCAAATCGAGGCCCCGTTCACCGAGCTGCATGGTGAGCTCATACAGGTCGATCGCCCGATCCTGGGTCGGGTCCGGTCGCACCTCCACGCGGCCGCGCTCGTTGATCCGAAAGTAGGGCTCCCCCCAGCCCTGTATCTGATAGAGGTCCGCGCTTTTTTTGATGCTCCAGCCGTTGAGCTCGCCGTTGCCGTCCATGAGGAGTGTGAATTAGCACATCGCCGCGGCTCGTGGTCCTTAACGCGTGATTGCCCGAGCTAGGAGCCCGTGGTAGCCGAAACACCAAAAGGGGGAGGTCGATGAAGAACCGCCTGGCGCTCGTTCTCTTACTATGTGTTCAGCTCGCGTGTGACGAAAGTGGGGCGGGCGCCGACGCCCCATCTGACCAAGTCGTCCCCGGACAGCTGCCCGAGCAGGCCAAGCAGGCCGAGGCGCCGGCGCCCACCCCGGCCCTTGCTCCCGCGCCCGACCGCGCGGCCCTCTACGAGGACTTGCTGGCCTTGTTGCATCTGGCGGATGTCTACGAGCCGAGGGGTCTTGTCATCGACTTTGGGACCTCCGCACGCCTCAAGTACACCCTGGGCAACTGGAATAGCGGTTGGCTGGGCGAGAGCCGCGAGCAGGGCGCGAGCGTGTCGACGTTCGGCAAGACGGCTCGCCTCTATCTTCCCGCCCAGGCAAGCGGTCCGATGCGGCTCCGACTCCGCGCCAAGCCGTACGCGACCGGGGCGCTCATCGTCTACGTGAATGGAAAGACCGCCGGCGAGGCACGCGTCTCGAAGGCCGATGGGTTCAGCGAGATCGCGATCCCGATCGACGGATCTCTCATTCGTTCTGGGGAGAATTCCATCATGCTGCGCGCCACGAGCACCGCGCAGGTTCGCGGGAAGCCAAGGTCCTTTGCGGTGGACTGGGTGCGCTTCGAGCCCGCGTCTGCGGGCGAGGCCGCAGGGCCCCGCCCGGTCACGGTGGAGCAAATACCGGTCGGCGGAGTCGGGCGACGCGCCATTGCCTTGGGCCCGGGAGCCCAGATCGACTGGTTCGTCGAAGCGCCCGAGGGGGCCACGTTGGTCTTCGGCTCCGGTCTTCGTGCGCAGGGTGCCGGCACCCTCGTGTTGGAGCTCCATAGCGACGGCTCCCGCGGCTCGACGAGGCGGATCGACCTCGGCGGCGCCT
>Ga0111159_1061_pt1 | contig 21266 bp, 20 predicted proteins | sample DeeMarSeWOR28_12_FD_80259 | JGI IMG/M metagenome (GOLD analysis project Ga0111159, IMG submission 80259) | Myxococcales bacterium SG8_38 | reverse complement strand
AACTTCGTCGCGCTGCACAAAGCGTCGTGCTCAACATCGCCGAGGCACGCGGAAGCGATGCCGGAAATGCGCGCGCTCGGTTTGCAACCGCCTGCGGGTCGGCGAAAGAAGTGCGGGCGGCCCTGCACGTGGCAATGGATTGGGGCTATCTCGACAGCACCATGGGAGCCCTCCTCGAGCAACGGCTCGATACCGTCTGCGCCATCACATGGTCGCTCGCCCACCGCCGCTGACCTGCGAGGCTCGAGGTTCGAGGTCCGGGGATGGAGACCCGAGAGCCGAGGCCCGCATGGCCCTGCCACTGTCGCTGCCACTGCCGCTATGGGTGGCGTCTGTTGGCGTCCGAGATGGGGGCGCCGGGAGAGGGGGATCCAGCGCGCCGGGATCACGCCGATGCGTCGTGGCATGAGGGCTGCAGACGCGGTCGAGGTATGGAACGTCCGCGCGAACGCCTCACCCGTCTGGGGGCGCGGGCTCTGTCGGATGCGGAGCTCTTGGCCGTGTTGTTGGGCACGGGTCGAGCGGGGGAGGATGTCGCTTCCTTGGCCGCCCGGCTCGTCCGCAGTTGCGGAGGGCTTTGGGGGCTCGCGCGCATGAGCGCTGCAGAGCTCTCCCGTCTGCGGGGCGTCGGCCCCGCGAAAGCGACGCGTCTGGTCGCCGCATTCGAGGCCGGCTCCCGAGCCCTCGTGCCTCCTGTGGTCCCGCCGCAAGCCCTATCCAACAGCGAAATGGTCTTCGACCGGTACGGCCGACCCCTGATGTCGAGCCGTGTGGAGCGCTTCTGGGTCATCTCCGTCGATGCCAAAAACCGTGTGCGCGCCAAGCATGAGGTTGCGCGTGGCGGGCGCGTCGCATGCCAAGTCGACCCCGCCGAGATCTTTCGGCTCCTGATCTCGGAATCGGCCTCGGGGGCGATCTTCGTGCACAATCACCCGAGCGGCGACCCGGCCCCGAGCCCTCAGGATCTCGAGCTCACGAGGCGTCTGGTGGCGGCGGGGTCCCTGCTCGACATTCGCGTCCTCGACCACCTCATCGTGGGCGGCGGACGATACACGAGCCTTCGAGACGCTGGTCTCTGGCCCAGTACCTCCATGAATTCGGAGACTTGACTCGTCCTTGGGGGCGCATCTTGGCGGCTTGACACCCCCCCTCCCTCGTGCTTTCTTGCGGCCCTCTTATTTCTCGGGAGCGTTGTTGTGAAGCGGACCTATCAACCACATCGCAAGCGCCGTCTTCGGACGCACGGGTTCCGCGCGCGGATGAAGACCAAGGGCGGACGGAGCGTGCTGAACGCTCGGCGTCGCAAGGGGCGCAAGCGCCTCGCGGTCTCTTGCTACAAGAAGTAGTAGCGAGCACCCTGCGAAGATGCCTCCGGCATCGGGCATGAAGGGGGCTCCGGGCGGCGAACCGCAGCGGTTCCGGCGCGGACATCGGCTGAAGAAGCGTTTCGAATTCAGGCAGGTACAACTCAACGGCCGACGAATCCACACGCCCCACTTTCTCATCGTCGTCCTGCCAAATGCATCATCACACACGCGACTTGGGATCACCGTGACGAAGAAAGTGGGTACCGCCGTCCAACGTAACCGCATCAAGCGGGTGGTACGCGAGGTGTTCCGGCGGAATCGGCCCTTGTTTCCATCGGGTCACGACGTGGTGCTGATCGCCAAGCGCGGGGCGGCTGATCTCGACTACGATTCGCTCCTAGGAGAGCTGCGCGGAGCCGTGAGAAAGCTCCCTCCGAAGGAAGCGCGATGATTCGGGCGGCGCTTCTGTTCTTGATTCGCCTCTATCAAATGACGCTTTCGCGTCTGATCGGTCCTTCCTGCCGATTCGAGCCGTCCTGCTCTCGATATGCTGCGACCTGTATCGAGCGGTTCGGCGCGCTTCGAGGCTCCTGGATGGGAATCAAACGCATTGCACGCTGCCATCCTTTTCATCCAGGGGGATACGATCCGCCACCTCGGCTCGAGCCCGATCAGGGTGCGCATCGTCATCACGAGGTTCCCCGTGGATGATCGCAAGAAGCCTCCCGTGGCGTTGATGCTGCTGCCGGCGATCGCCCTCGGCGCATTTCTGGCGGTGCAGCACTTTGCGCCGCCCAAGGCGCAGACCGATGAGCCGGGCATCGCCGAACAGACCCGAAGCGGACCGGGCGATTCGAGCCCGACCCAGCTGTCGGCTGCCGATTCGCGGTCCCGGGTGGAATCGCAGAGAGTCTACCGGCTCGAAAACGACGATGTTGTCGCATCCTTCACGGACCTCAATACGGCGATGGTCAGCCTCCGGGTCAAGGGCGAGCGCTATCACGACGAGGAGGGCAACCCCTACGAGCTCGTCACGACGGACAAAGAGCTATATCTCCCACTTGCGCCGGCCTTCACCGGTGTGACGATTCCGCCCGATGCGCGCTGGGACGTCATCGAGAAATCGGACGACCACCTTCGCTTCCAGTGGGTGGGCGAAGATGTCTCGATCACCCGCACCTGGGAGCTCGCCGAGCCGCCCTACCAGCTGCTTTCTTCGATTGAAATCCACAACGAAGCATCGAGCGCGAAGTCCATCGGTCTCGGCATCACATCGGCACACTACGTTCGGCGCGACGATGAGAAAGGCGGATTCTTCGGACGCCCTTCGCCCGCGCTCAGCCACGGCATCTGCCAGACGGTCGACGAGACGATCCGAGAGGATCGGAAAGGGCTCCTGAGCGAGGACGAATCCAGGCCTCTGCAACCGCACAGCTACGGGCCCGATGTGGAGTTCGTCGCCCTGAGCAGCGTCTATTTCGCAATAGTCATGGCGCCCGCGGAAGGCACCACGGAACGCTGCGACCTGCTCTCCACCGACCGGGGCGGCACCGTCAAGGATCCCGAGGGCAGCCTGTTCGAAGCCCAGCTCATGTATGCGCCCAGGCTCGTCGAGCCCGGACAGACCACCACCTTCGGCACCTCCGTCTATGCAGGCCCCAAGGACTACGACGCGCTCGAACAGTTCGGACACCAGGCGACCCATATCATCGACCTCGGTTGGTTCAGCTTCATCGCTCGCGGCATGAGCTGGCTGCTCCGGGCGATCTACGGATTCATCGGCAACTGGGGCGTGGCCATCATTCTGCTGACGCTGCTGGTGCGCGTTCTGCTCCTGCCGTTCGTCGTTCCGCAGTTCCGCAACATGGCCAAGCAGCGAGCCCTCAAGCCCGAGATCGACCGGATCAACGAGCTGTACAAGGACGACCGGGAGAAGAAGGGCGCCGCAATGATGGAGCTGTGGCGCAAGCACAAGGTCAATCCGCTAGGCGGCTGCCTTCCCGTGCTCCTGCAGATGCCCATCTTCTTCGCCTTGTATCAAACCCTATCGACCAGCATCGAGCTCTATCACGCCCCATTCGTTTTGTGGTGGAACGATCTGTCGTCCCCCGACCCCTACTACGTCCTTCCGATCATTCTCGGGGTGCTGATGTTCGTTCAACAGAAGCTGACCCCCATCCAAATGGATCCGACCCAGGCCAAGGTCATGCTGTACGCGATGCCCTTGATGATGACGTTTTTCATGTTGCTTCTGCCGACGGGTCTATGTCTATACATGGTGACTAGCTCGGCCGTCGGCATCACGCAGCAACGATACATGTACTGGAAAATGGACCAGGAACCGTCGATCTTGGAGACCGCCTCCGAAGATGGCGATGGGGGCCAAAGCGATACAGCGGCTGAAGAAGGAGCCGCTGCACCCAAGCGGGGACAGTCCCGCAGAAAGAAGAGGACTCGCCGTGGACGAGCATAAGACCAAACCACGTGACGGAGCGCTGTTTCTCGATCAGCCGGCTTCCGAGGAGGATCCCTCCCAGTTTGCCGGGGATGGCAAGGCCGAGGAGGCCGCCGAAATCCTCGAGGAGCTCGTAAATCTGATGGACTTGGACGTACAGATCGCCATTCGATCCGACTCCGACCGAATAGAGCTCGACGTGACTGGGCCCGATTCCGGGCGGGTGATCGGAAAGAAAGGCGCCACGCTCGACGCGCTGCAGTTCCTCATCAACAAGATGGTCAACCGATTTCCCGAAGGCCGGCGCCACGTCATCATCGATTCGGGAGACTACCGCGAACGCCACGATGACGGTCTCATCTCCATGGCCAAGCGCCAAGCGCAACGCGCCGTGAGCGAAGGCCGGATCGTGACGCTTCAACCGATGAACGCTCGCGACCGACGCGTGATCCACATGTCACTGGCCAAGTTCGAGGGTGTGAGCACGATGTCCCAAGGCGAAGGAAGCCGGCGGCGGATTCAGATCATCCCCGCGAGACGCCGGCGCTGAGTCGTCGACGCCTCAACGTCGGTACGCGAGGACCGCTCTCGGGGCGCCCGAGGATGGCACGGTGTAGGTCAGCTTGCGCTCGAGCCGCAGGCCGGCGGGCGCTTGCACCTCGCCTCCCGCGGTGAATGCCCAAACCTCGGCGCCGAGTCGAGCGCCGATGTGCAGCCATGACTCGGGCGCGAACGTGGCGCGCGAAAGCGCGATGTCGAACGGCGTTCCGGCCAGGGTTGGTCGTGCAGGGTCGAGTCGCTGCTCCCGCACCGTGAGACGGGAGGCGATGTCGAGCACGCCGGAAGCGGTTCGCAGGAAGGCGGCTCGAATGCGCCTCGGCTCGACGAGCGTTCCTTCGAGGGTGGGTTCGAACAGCAGAAGGGGAATGGTGGGCGCGCCGACTCCGGCTCCCACGTCGACCAGCGAAACCGACGGCTTCACCCATCCCGCGTGGATGAGGTGGGCAGCATCGAGAAACAGCACCTCGGCGAGCTCGACGTCGGTACGGGACGAGGTGAGATCGGTTCGCGCGTTCCATGATTTTGCGAGATCGAAGAAGGCTCTCCAACCCGCCGGCTCCGAAATGCCAACAAGCCGGCACAGCTCGTGAATCTCTCGGCCGCTGCTCATCGGCCGCGCGCCCGCTGCCACGCGGCTTTGAGCGCGGCCATGTCTTCATAGCGACGATCTCGGTCGCGATGCATTGCGCGCGCAACGACGTCGGAAATGCCCGCCGGTACGTCAGCCACTGCGTCGAGAGGCAGGCAGTCAACCGCGTCGATCTTCATAATGAGCCGCCCCACGTGGGCATCCTCGAACGGCGGCACGGCGCTCAACGCCTCGTACAACAGCACCCCGAGCCCATACACGTCGATTCGCCGGTCGACGGCCGTTTTTCCGGTGATCACCTCGGGCGCCATATACGCTGGAGTTCCGCTGACCTCGCCGGTTGCCGTCAGGCGATCGAGCCCGAGGATCTTCGACGCGCTGAAATCGACCAAGCGTGGCGGCTCCGATCCCGCAGCCGGCCAAAGGACGTTTGCCGGCTTGAGATCGCCATGGAGCACACCGTGGCGGTGCGCCGACTCGAGGCCGTCACTCAAGGCGACCGTGAGCCTATCGGCCTCCTCGAGACAGAGCGGCCCCTTGGCAATGCGCTCCGCCAGCGTGGATCCCTCTACATACTCCGTCACGAGGAACACCATCCCCTCGGGGTTCACCTCGAGCTCGATCAAACGGACGATGGCCGGATGGTCGAGGGCTTTGAGAACTGCTCCTTCTCTGCGGAATCGGCGGCGCATGGAATCGTCCGCGAGGTACTCGGCGCGCAGAACCTTGACCGCCACCCTGACCCCGAGCTCGTGGTCGCGCGCCTCGTAGACGTCCCCCATCGCGCCACGCGCCACTTCTGCGACCAGCTCGTAGCGGCCGGCCAATGTCGTTCCGAGCACGATGGACACAGCCTCGTTCGTCCCTTCTCGGTCAAGATAACTCTCTTCGCAAAGCCGCCCAACTGACGTACGCTGCGCCGGCCCATGGCGCAGCCTAGCCTCGATCGAGCGCTCGCAACGCTCTACGGCGGATCCGTGCGGTTGACGCGTCTGGTCAAGCTGCGAGGCGACGCCTCGACGCGCGCCTATTATCGGGCTCACATCGCGGGCGCCGAAGCTGGTCTGCCAACCCAAATCATCGTGATGCAGCTTCCCGAGGATGCCTTCGGAAGCGACGAAGGCGGAGCACGGCCAGAGCTCGCCCGATTGCCGTTCCTCGAAGTGGCGGAGCTTCTCGCCTCGAGAGGGCTTCCGGTTCCGCGAATCTACGGAGAGGACCTGCAAAACGGCATCATCCTCATCGAGGACTTGGGCGACACCACGCTCGAGCAGCGGCTCCGCGGCACGCCACGATCGAGCTGGTCGGAGCTCTACGAACGAGCCGTCGATCTACTCGCCGAGCTTCATGAACGCTGCTGCAGCTTGCCGGACGATTCGATCGTCCGCCGCCGCCAATTCGATCGGGAGCTGCTCGGCTGGGAGCTAGACCACTTCCGGGAGTGGGGTATCGAGGCCGTGTTCGGCGAGCTCGAAAACGGGCAGGGAGCCGTGCTGGATCGCGCCTTTGCGTCCATCGTTTCGGAAATCGCCGCCATGCCCCTCGGCTTCGTGCACCGAGACTACCAGTCCAAGAACCTCATGCTCGGGCCCTCGGGTGGGCTCACCATCATCGATTTCCAAGATGCGCTGCTCGGCCCGCGCGTCTACGACCTGGTGGCCCTTCTCTGCGACTCGTACGTAGCCCTCGATCTCGAGCTGCAGGAGTCGATGATCGAGCGCTATGCCGCACTGCGTCGTATCGACCCCATGATGCTGCGGCGAGAATTTTGGCTGGTGGCCCTTCACCGGAAGCTGAAAGATGCCGGGCGGTTCGTTTTCATCGATCGCGTCCGGGGAAATCCGGACTTTCTGCGATGGTATCCGCAGAGCCTGGTCTATGTCGGGCGAGCGATCGACCAAACGCAGGGTTTCGCTGCGCTCGGAGCGCTCCTCGCCGCGGTGATTCCGGGATATCCGGACGCGGTTTCGGCGCCGTCGTCCTCGAGGGAATAGACCCCCAACTCCTGGCGTTCCATCTACGAGCTGCGGGGGGTGAAACCGGACAGCCACTGTGAGCTGTAACCTCTCCTCTCCCACTATCCGACATCTTGCACCCCCGGTTTCACCCCCCGCTCGCGCTATCTGATCGGTTCGTGTTGCAGGCATGGAGCGGAGCTGTAGACTTTGATTTCGCCTTCATGAGCACCCTGTTCAAGGTACTGGCCGTCGCGGCGATCGCGCTGCTCGACGCAGCTTCGGTGAACGCCGCGGACTGCTCGTGCGACCGGCTTTCCGCCGAGGGGTGTGATGATGGCATGCAGGCGCAAGAAGAGCCGCCCGGACCGCCGGAATGGTGCGAACGCACGGACGACCCGCGGTGCATGCCCGCGAGCTCCCACGGTACGTCTGTGGACACGTTGGTGCCCGTAGCCGTGGGCTGGGCTCAATCGATTCGCTGGAACGAACCTCCTCGCAACTGTGTCCGGATGGACTTGGGTGTCGCCGGAGGCGAGCGGGCCGAACACTCACGCCGAGTCGACCGGCCGCCCCGCTAGCACCGGCCGCCCCTCGGGGCGGTCTTGCCGGCGTTGGTGCGTTCGTTCGAACGTGAGGTTTTGTTTCAAGCTCGCCGCGAATCGCGGTGGGAGGATGCGAGTATGAGTAAAGGTTCATCGATTTTGCTGGCCATCGTCATGGCCATTGGCGGGTTCGCGCTCGGACACGTCGTCGGTTCCAGGACTGCCACGGAGACGGAGACCGTGGCCGAGGCAGGAGAAGAGGCGGCAGCCGCAGACGTCAAGGTCGCGGATGACGTCGAGCGATACAAGATCCCCGTGACCAATCAGCCCCAGAAGGGCCCCGACGACGCGCTCGTCACCATCGTCGAGTTCAGCGAGTTCCAGTGTCCTTTCTGCGCTCGGGTCCTGCCGACGATGAAGGAGATCCAGGACACGTACGGAGACAAGGTTCGCATCGTGTGGCGCAACAATCCGCTTCCGTTCCACAACAACGCAGGACCCGCGGCGGCGCTGGCCATGGAGGCTTACGCGCAAGGCGGTGACGAGAAGTTCTGGGAGTTGCACGACATTCTCTTCGCGAACCAAAGAACGTTGGATCGGCCGCAGCTGGAGGAGTACGCAAAGCAGGTCGGCCTCGACATGGACAAGGTGCGTAAGGCCCTCGACGAGGGAATGCACAAGAAGACCATTGAAGCCGACCAGACGCTCGCAAATGAGATCGGCGCGAGAGGCACGCCGTACTTCTTCATCAACGGCCGCCAGCTACGTGGCGCCATGCCGTTTACGGCGTTCAAGGGGCACATCGATCAGGAGATCGCCACCGCCGAGAAGCTGATGAGCCAGGGCGTCAAGAAAGAACAGATCTACGCCACGTTGATCAAGGACGGCCTGACCAAGGCCCCTGCTCCCCAGCCTCAAGAGCAAGCTGCAAGGCCCGGTCAGCCCGATCCAAAGGCGGTGTACAAGGTGCCGGTCCAAGGCAACGAGCCGAAGAAAGGCCCGAACGACGCCCTCGTCACCATCGTCGAGTTCAGCGACTTCGAATGCCCGTTCTGCGGGCGGGTCGAGCCGACCCTGGACCAGGTGAAGGACAAGTACGGCGATGACGTCCGGATCGTATGGATGAACAATCCGCTTCCCTTCCACCGAAACGCGAAGGCAGCCGCCACGGCAGCGCTCGAGGCCCACGCACAGAAGGGCGACAAGGGCTTTTGGGCCATGCACGAGAAGATGTTCGCCAATCAGAAAGCGCTGACCACCGACAATCTCGAGAAATGGGCCAAGGAGATCGGCCTCGACATGGCCAAGTTCAAAAAGGCGCTCGCCGACGACAAGTACAGCAAGACCATCCAGGAACAACAGAGCTTGGCCAGCACCCTGGGCGCTAGCGGCACCCCCGCGTTCTTCATCAACGGGCGGAATCTTCGGGGCGCGCAACCGCTGGCGAGCTTCACTACGTTGATCGACGAAGAGCTCGCGAAGGCCAAGGAGCTCGTCGACAAAGGCACACCCAGGTCCAAGGTCTACGAGAAGATCATCGCCGGCGGCGAAACCGGGCCGAAGGCGGCACCGGCCGCGGCTGCTCCGGACGCGGACAAGGTTTACGACATCCCCGCGCCCAAGAAGGCACCTACCAAAGGTCCCGCCAAAGCGCCGGTCGTGATCCAGGAGTTCAGCGACTTCCAGTGCCCCTTCTGCAGCAGGGTCCTACCGACCATCGACCAGGTCGTGAAGGAGTACGGAGACAAGGTCCAGATCATCTGGCGTGACTACCCGCTTCCATTCCATAAGGATGCACACCTGGCGGCCCAAGCGGCCCGCGAGGTCTTTGCGCAGAAGGGCGACAAAGCATTCTGGGCCTATCACGACCTGCTGTTCCAGAACCAGAAGACGTTGGGTCGAGAGAATCTGGAGCAGTATGCGGAGCAAATCGGCGGCATCGACATGAAGGCTTTCAAGGCCGCGCTCGATTCCGGCAAGCACAAGGATGCTGTCGACGCAGACATGGCTGCGGTGACCAAGGCCGGCGCGCGCATCGGCACCCCGTCCTTCTTCATCAACGGGAAGCTGCTGCAGGGCGCCCAGCCCTACCCGGCTTTCAAGGCCGCCGTCGACGAGGCACTCAAATAGTCGCGGGCTAGACGAGGAGAGCAAGGGGCAGGTTCGCATCGCGGGCCTGCCCCTGTCTTTTTGACACGATGGGGTCGACACACTACATTCCGGCTGGTTCTAAAAAAGTAAAGTATTTTCAAGGTGTTGACGCATGGTCCGAGCCAAAGCTGCTGCCGCCAAACGACCGAAGAACAAACCCACCGTCGAAGAGCTCTATTTCCGTAGCGACAGCGCCTATCTCTGTCTCCTAGTCAATCGCCGGAACCGCTCCATTCGCGTGATCGATTTCCGCGCAGGCGCACTGCCGGCGAAGCGTCTCTACATCCAGTCGGTCGCGACCCAAGAGAACATCGACAAGGTCATCACGCTCGTCGAAAAGGACGAGGTGTCGTCGTGGACGCGCGTGGGTTTCGTCCGCGAAGGAACGATCCCGGGGTTCTACAAGCGGAGCGACGGGCATCTGTGTGGATGCGTGATCGGTGACAAGACCGCCTCCGTCGAAGTGAGCGAAGCGTCGTCCAAGCTCGCAGAACGAACGATCAACGCGGCAAAGAAAGCCGCAAAAGACATCCCCGAGAAGATCAAAGGTGCAACGGTCCGTCCTGCAAGCGAGAAAGACGCTCTTGCCGCGAGGGATGCGGCGTGGCGCAAGGGCCCGACCTTGGGCTCGTTCGACATATTCGGCCGTGATGCAGAACGGATCTACTACGACGCCAGCGTGCGTCGCAGTAAGACGAACTACGTCTCAGCGGAGTTTCAGGACTGCTTCGGCCATGCGCTGGTGGAAGTGCTGCGGACGCCCACGACCGAAAACGAGACGCTCGCGGTGCTCGCGGGGCTGCAGGCTCTCGGCACCGACCTCGAAGATCGCGGCATCGTGGCTGCGTTTGCATTCGCGCCAAACGACAACGTCGAGATCTCGACTGCTTATTTGGGTGCCGGATACCGAAAGACCGGGCTTTTGGCCCAAGGCGTTCTCGATGCCGACGGGAACCGCAAGGACGCGATTCTGTGGACTCGCAAGTTGGCGAACCCACTTGGCGAGGACTACGAGTGAGCCTTGACCTTTGCGATTCCGGGTCGCTAGTCTCCTGACGAGGAATCGCATGCGCTCACGAGACGACATCGAATCGTACCTAGCTCGCGCCGAGGTCCCCTACCAAGAAGTAGGTGAGAATGGCATGTGGCTCGTGCGCGACAGCAGCCTCGGAGAGAACATCGCGATCAAGGCTGCAGGACCGCTCTTACTCTTTCGAGTCAAGGTGCTGGAGCTTCGAGAGGTCACCGACAAGCCCGCGCTGTTCGAGGAGCTCTTGCGTCTCAACTCATCGGATTTGGTGCATGGCGCCTACGGAATCTCGGAAGACGCCGTCGTGTTGACCTGCACGCTTCAAGTCGAGAACCTCGATTACAACGAGCTTCAAGCCGTCCTCGACGATTTTTCTCTCGCACTCGGGAACCACTACGACAAGCTGACCAAGTTTCGGAGCGCTAGGTAAAGGACGCGACAATGGGGTTCCTCAGCCGACTCGCACGACTCATCAAGAGCAACATCAACGACCTCATCAGCAAGTCCGAGGATCCGGAAAAGATGCTGAATCAGGTCATCATCGACATGAATCAGCAGCTCATCGAGGCCAAGAAGCAAGTGGCGGTGGCGATCGCCGACGAGAAGCGGCTCTACAAGCAACTCGACAACGAAGCGAAGCGATCGAGCGAATGGGAGAACAAGGCGATGCTCGCGGTCCGATCGGGAGACGACGAGCTCGCCAAGCAGGCGCTGATGCGAAAGAAGGAGCACGACGCGATTGCGACTCAGTACCAAGAGCAATGGGAACGCCAGAAGTCGCTCACCGACCAGCTCAAGACCGCCCTCAAAGCGCTCAACAACAAGATCGGCGAGGCCCAACGAAAGAAGAACGTGCTCATCGCACGCAAGCGTCGCGCCGAGGCGATGAAGAGCATCCAAGAAACCATGAGCGGGCTCTCGGACGCCAGCGCCTTCGAAACGTTCGATCGCATGGCCGAGCAGATCGAGCAAATGGAGGCCGAGGCGGAAGCAGGCGCCGCGGTGGCTGAGCAGTACACCGGCGACCTGCTCAAGCACCGATTCTCCGAGTTGGAAGCGACCCGCGGGGCTGATGTCGAGCTCGAGGCGCTCAAGCGAAAGATGGGCCTTCTACCGGCCCAGGCACCTCCCGTAGCCGCCCGTGTGGCCCCTGCGGAGGAGCCCTACGAGGAGGAGGAGCTCGCGGAGCTGGAGCAGGCCCTGGAGGAGCTCAAGCGGCGGGAGCGTTGAGCTTGACAGGGCTCCGCCCCTGCTTATCTTGCCGGCCGAATTCCGAACGATGCCTACCTACGTCTATACCTGCGATAGTTGCAGCCACGAGTTCGAGCGCGAACAGCGCATCACCGAGAAGCCGATCAAGAAGTGCCCGGAGTGCGGCAAGCTCAAGGCGCGCCGCATGATCGGCGGAGGCGGCTTCATCCTGAAGGGCGGCGGATGGGAATCGGATCTGTATTCCGGGCCCTCCAATCGCAAAGCAAGCGATGCCAAACCGAAGAGCAGCGAGCCTGCTCAGGCGACCTCCGGCAGCGGCACGACCGCGTCGTCGGGCAGCGGCCCGGCCGCATCCAGCTCGGCCAGCAAAGCGGACGCTTAGACCGAGCACACCCTGAACTGATCCGCCCCCGAAGCCTCAGGACGCCGATCATCGAATCATGTCAAGGTGCACTCGGTTAGGCCGGCTCCAGGTATGACGCGATGATCTTGCGTGTTCCCCATCCGGGAAACCGCACGGACACGCGCGGCGGCGAGCCTTGCGCCACCTCGCGAACCTCCCCGACCCCGAACTTCGGATGACGGACTTGCATCCCGCGGCGAAGCCCTTCCATGTCGTCTAGATCGCTTTCGCTGTAGTCGACGTAGCTCTCGGCCGGCTCGGGAACCCGCCGCTCGATGCCGGATGCGCCTGCCAACGACGGCGGGATCGTGCCGATCCATTCCACGTCCTCGCCAGGGAGCTCGGTCAGAAAGCGCGACGGAACGCCCACGCGCTGCTGACCGAAGATGCGACGGACGCCCGCCAGGCTCAGGATGAGGCGCTGCTCTGCGCGAGTGAACGCAACGTAGGCAAGCCGGCGTTCTTCCTCGAGCTCGTCGGGATCCTCCCACGGGTCGATCCCTTTGAAGGGAAAGACCCGCTCTTCGAGGCCGGTCACCATGACGATCGGAAACTCCAAGCCCTTTGCCGCGTGCACGGTCATCAGGGTGACCCGATCACCTTCGGTCTGCTCGTCCGCCGAGGTTTGAAGCGTCACGTTTTCGAGGAACTCGGAAAGAGACGCATCCGGGTGCTCGCGAGCGAGCTCGTCCATGGAGGCAACGAGCTCTTGAACGTTTTGCAAACGCGCATCGGCCTCCGGGGTGTCGTCCTGCTGGAGCATCTCGCCGTATCCGCTGCGACGGACGAGCTCGGCGCCGATGTCTCCCAATGGAAGCCCGGATGAAGCCAGATCCCGCAGGTCGCACAGGAGTCGGCCGAAGGCCGCCAGACGCTTGCGCGCAGCGTTGCCGAGCTGGGCCAAGACCTCGTGATCATCGAGGATATCCGACAAGCCGCGCCCCTGTAGGGCGGCCGAGTCCAAGAGACGCACGATGGTCGTCTTCCCGATACCGCGCGCCGGGGTGTTGATGATCCGCAAGAGGCTCATGTCGTCGGCCGGGTTGGTCATGACGCGCAGATAGGCGAGCAAGTCTTTGACCTCGGCACGGTCGTAGAAGCGCATCCCGCCGACGATGCGGTAGCCGATGTTGGCGCTTCGAAGCGCCTCCTCGATCACCCGCGATTGCGCGTGCGTGCGGTAGAACACCGCGACGTCCGACAAACGCTGCCCTCGAGAAAGGAGCTCCCGAACCCCGCGCAGCACCAATCGCGCCTCGTCGCGCTCGTCCATGGTGCGCACCACCAAGATTGCATCGCCCTCCTCGTTCTCGGTCCAGAGCTCCTTTGGCTCTCGATCTACGTTTCGTGCGATCACCGCGTTGGCCGCCCGAAGAATGCGCTGGGTCGAACGGTAGTTCTGCTCGAGCTTGAACAGCTTGGCGTCTGGAAACGAGGCACGGAAATCGAGGATGTTGCGCCTATCGGCGCCGCGCCATCGATAGATGCTCTGATCGTCATCGCCGACCACACAAAGGTTCCGGTGTCCCTCGGACAAGAGGCGAACCAGCCGGAACTGGGCGTGATTCGTGTCTTGGAACTCATCGACGAGCACGTGTGAGAAGCGGCCGACCACGGCGTCCCGAAACGAAGGGCTCGAATCGAGCGCCCGCACCGTGCGGTAGATCAAGTCGCCGAAGTCGAGCGCATTGGCCTGATAAAGGCGCTCCTCGTACGCCTGATAGATCCGCCGAACCACCTCGGACCAACTGTCCGTGGTCTCGAGATCCTCTGGCCCCTGCATTTCCTGCTTGGCGTAGTTGATTCGAGCGGCCATCGCCTTTGGCTGATAGCGCTTCTCGTCGAGTCGCAGGTCGCGTAACACCCGTTTGAGGAGCGCCAGCTGATCTTGGTCGTCGTAGATGGTGAAGTCTTTGGAGAGCCCGATCGGCTCGCCATGACGTCGGAGCAGCCGGGCGCAGGTTGCGTGGAACGTTCCCACCTGAATGGCGGCGCCCTCCTCGCCCAGCAGGCCGAGCAGCCTTTCGCGCATCTCGGCGGCCGCCTTGTTGGTGAACGTGACGGCGAGAATTCGCCAAGGTGCCACGCCATGCGCCGCAATCAGGTGTGCCACACGAAAGGTGATCACGCGGGTCTTGCCGCTTCCGGCGCCCGCGAAGACGACGAGCGGCCCCCCCGCATGAACGACCGCTTCGCGCTGGCGCGAATTGAGAGAGCTCAGGTCGAGCACCCCGCCAAGGTAGCTGCCTGCCTGCGAAAAACCAGGCGAAAACCATGATCTGCGGGTGCGCAGACCGCCGAAAGCTGGCCTTGGGCCCGTTTTGCGCGTAGACCACGAGCGAGGGTCGCGACGGCGACTAACCCCTTGAAAACGTCGAGGATCTTGGGTGAATCAACCGCTGTCCAGAGCGTCCAAATCTGAGGAGGCCTCAGACGGCTCCTCCGTCAAGGACGACGATGATCTGGTACAACGCATACAGGCTGGAGATTCAAGAGCTTTTAGAGCGCTCTTCGACAAATATCATCGTCGAGCGTTTGCGGTGGCGATGGGCGTCGTCAAGAACGAGGAAGACGCTCTCGACGCCGTCCAAGAAGCCTTCGTCAAGGTTCACAAGAACATCCACAAGTTCGAGGGCACCTCGAGCTTCTACACCTGGCTCTATCGCATCGTGATGAATGTCTCCATCGACCATGTCAGACGAGGTAGCAGGCGCAAGAACCTGGACTTCGACGAGCGCTCCTTGCACCAGGAGAGCGAGGTCGCCGGAGACGGTGCGCTTGTGCCCAACATCACGGACGCGAATCCCGGAAAGGCAGCCTTGCGACGGGAGCTGGGCGACGCCATCCAAGCGGCCCTTCAGGAGCTGCCGGAGCACCATCGTGCGGTGATCGTCCTTCGAGAGATCGAGGGCATGAGCTACGAGGAGATGGCGGAAGCCCTGGATGTCCCGAAGGGCACGGTGATGAGCCGGCTGTTCCATGCCAGGAAAAAAATGCAGGCCTCCCTTGCACCCTACCTCGCGGGGGAGGACGTTTCTGAGGACTAGCCATGCAGAGCCCGAAAGCACAGGACGAACAGCTGCAGTTACTCTTCGACGGGGAGCTCGCGCCAGAGGAAGAGGCGGTGGTGCGCCGTAGGCTCGAGGGATCGGAAGAGGAGCTGGCCCAGCTGGGTCAGTGGGAGCAGCTTAGGGCCGCCATGAAGAGCGCCTCGGCCGAGTGGGCCGGCGAGCTCGACTCCGACACGCTCTTCGCCCGCATCGAAGCCGAGATCGGCGCCCCCGCAGAGGCGACTCCGCTCGAAAGCCAGCCGCCGCAAGAGGCTGTCATCGTGAAGCCCACGCCGCTTCGGGCGGTTCCCGGCCGGCAGGAGAGGCGAGTCTGGGCTGCGGTGGCGACGGGCTTTGCGGCGGCCGCGGCGGTGTTGCTCGCGGTGGTTGCCTGGCCGTCCGGACCGTCCGGGCCGTCTGTGGATGGCGCTTCGGCAGTTCGAGGCTCCGAGGTGGTGGAAGTGGACTTCGGAAGCAACACGGGCACCATATTCGAGGTCGAAGGCGGGGCGGGCGAGTCGCTGGCCGTGGTTTGGATTGACGAGGAAGAGGTGGCGATCCCATGAGTCGTCTTCGACATTGGCTGCTCATCGCCATCTTGGTGAGCGCGATCGGTCCGGCGTCGACTGTGGCCGCGCAAAGCAGCTCCCTGGTGCGATCGGATCGCCCAGCGAGCTCCAGCGTGCCTGCCGAGGTGCTCGTCGTGTTGGCCAAGGAAGAAGCGGGCGAAATCGATCCCCAGCTCAAGAAGCTCACGGCGCTTCGACGTCCGCCCTTCAACTCCTTCCGCTCGATGAAGATCCTCTCTCGTCCCAAGGTAACCCTGACCCCCGGAAAAGACGCGCTGGTGTCGCTTCCCAACGGCCGACGAGTCAAGCTGACGTTGCTTCGGGTGATGCCAGACGGCCGCTACAAAGTACGGGCCGCCATCAACCGGCCGGACAAAGCTGACTACCTTCCTCTCCTCCAGGTCGTGGCTTCAGCAGGCGATCCGTTTTTCGTCGCAGGGCAAGCCTACCAGGGAGGCACTCTCGTGGTCGGCGTGATCGTCGATCCGCAGAAGAACGCGAAGTAGTTGCGTGCCGACGACCCAGACGTGATCGAGATCAAAGGTCCTCCTCCGTTGGAGCAGCCCTCGGAGCTCGTCATCGAGGCGCTCTCGCGCGTCGTGACGCCAAAGCGTCTACAGCGAATCGAGGAGGTCGTGCGGGCCCGAACCGATGCGGTGGTGGTGGTCCTCGACCGCATCGCAGACCCCCACAATGCGAGCGCCGTGCTGCGCAGCGCAGATGCGTTTGGAATCCAAACCGTGCACGTGATCGTCGGGGAGCAAGGATTCAGAGCCTCCCGAGGAGTGTCCAAAGGGACGCATCGGTGGCTCGACGTGGTGCGCTATGAGAGCGCAGACACGTGCGCGCGCCGGCTTCGGGAGGAGGGATTCGAGATCTACGTGGCCGAGATGGGCTCCGCGACGACACCGGCGGATCTGGTAAGCATTCCACGGCTGGCCGTGGTGTTTGGAAACGAGCATCGCGGGATTTCACCCGCCATGCGGGCCGCGGCGAACGGGACGTTTTCGATTCCGATGCGCGGCTTCGTGGAGAGCCTCAACGTTTCGGTCGCAGCTGCCATCACCATGCAGACGCTCGCGGGGCAAGGGAGGGCGCCTCTCACCCCTGCGCGCAGCCGGGCCCTTCAGGCGAGATTCCTCATGAATTCCGTGAAGAATGCCGAAGGGGTGATCGCGCAATTCCTCGGGAATGATTAGGTTTCGTCACGTGTCATGAATTGGGGGGAAGGCGCCAAACGCGGGATGCTGGCAAGCGGGCGCAGCGAGGGATATGGCAGGTAGGAGCACCCAGAAGAAGAGGAAGCGCAAGGGTACCAAGCGCCGGAAGAAGGCGGCCGACAGCAGGCCGATATGGACGAAGCTTCTGGGCGCGGCCTTGGTGGCGGGGGCCTTGACGGTCTTGGGCGGTTACGCGTACTTCAGCCGCGACTTGCCCTCGGTCAGCACCCTGCGCGACTACAGGCCTCCTCAGACCACCCGCGTGTACGACCGCCACCGGAAAGTGATCGGTGAGATCTTCACCGAGCGGCGAACGGTCATTCCGATGTCCGAGGTGCCACGCAACGTGGTTCTCAGCGTTCTCGCCGCGGAGGATGCCGATTTCTACGAGCACGAAGGGCTCGACTATGCGGGAATCCTTCGCGCGGTGGGGCGCGACATCCTCGAAGGCAGAGCGGCGCAGGGCGGGAGCACCATCACCCAACAGGTGGTCAAGCTGATGCTGCTGACGCCCGAACGCACGATCTCGCGCAAGCTGCGCGAGCTCATCCTCGCCAGGCGGCTCGAGAACGAGCTGTCCAAAGACGAGATTCTCCATCTCTACCTGAACAACGTGAACTTCGGTCATGGCCGATACGGGATTCAAGAGGCTGCAAGGTACTACTTCGCGAAGAACGCAAGGGAGCTGACGTTGGCGGAAGCGTCGATGTTGGCCGGAGTTCCGCAAGCACCCGCCCGGCTCTCGCCTCGCCGGCATCCCGAGGCTGCCAGACGCCGCCAGCTCTACGTGTTGTCTCAGCTCGAAGCAAAGCGAGACGTCTACTGGCCGGACTTGAGCAAGGAGGCAATTGCATCGGCGCGGGAGCACAAAGTGGAGCCCGTGCAACTACCGGAGAGCGCGGGCGCCGCGCCCGAGGTGCTGGCCATCGCCCGGGACGAGCTTCGTGCCGCAGCCGGTGACGAGGCGCTCGGTGCGGGAGGCTACGAGGTTCACACCACCCTCGATCTGGCGCTCCAAAGGCAAGCAAGAGCGGCGTTGCAGCGCGGGCTTCGTGCGGTCGATGAGAGGCAAGGGTACCAAGGGCCGATCCGGCGTTCGAAGAAGCGTCGCGGCCCAAAGCCCACCGCGGCGGAGAGCTCGCTGCGCATGGGCCGCACCTATCTCGCACAGGTGACGGGCAGCGACGACGAGGCCGAGCAGATCCGCCTCGACGTGGCGGGGCATCCCGCCATCGTGCGGATGCGTGACGTGACTCGACACAACCCGGACGAGCTTCCGGCCTCGAAGTTTGCAAAGAAGGGCGACCTCTTGCCGGTGTCGATAATGCAGATGGGCAGCGAGGAGGATCCGGCGGTGGCCCGGATGGAACGCGGGCCCGAGGGTGCAGTGGTAGTGATCGAACCGCGGTCACGAGACATCTTGGCCCTGGTGGGAGGCTATGCAGCGCAGAGCGGCTTCAATCGAGCCACCCAAGCCATCCGCCAGCCGGGGAGCACCTTCAAGCCGATCGTCTACGCGCGCGCCATTCAGTCGCGTGAGTTCACTGCGGCATCGTTGGTGGTGGACGCTCCCGCGGTGTACGACGAGTGGAAGCCTCAGAACTACGAGGAGTGGAACTACCAGGGAACGGTTCGGCTTCGCGAGGCGCTCGCCCGCTCGATCAACATGGTCGTCATCCGCGTGGTAGAGGACATCGGGGTCCATGAGGTCGCGGAGTTTGCGCGCCTCGATGGGATCAGCACCAAGCTCGAAGAAGACATGGCGCTGGCGCTCGGGGCGAGCGGGGTGAGACCGATCGAGCTCACCAATGCCTATGCCACTTTTGCTTCAGGGGGCCGCTGGGAGCCGGCGCGTCTGGTGACTCGAATCGTCGCTCCGGATGGAACGCAGGTTCCCCTCGAGCCGAGGGAACCCGCCCGGGACGTCATGTCACCGAGTGAAGCCTACGTGATTACCAGCATGCTTCGGAGCGTGGTCAGGGAGGGCACCGGAACGCCGGCGCAACGCCTGGAACGCGCGGTGGCCGGAAAAACGGGAACCAGCAACGCGGCGCGAGACGCGTGGTTCGTGGGGTACTCGCCGACCGTGGTCGGAGGGGTCTGGGTCGGCTTCGACGATCAACGATCGCTCGGCCGGCGCGAAACCGGGACCAAGACCGCGCTTCCGATCTGGATCGACGTAATGGACGCGGCGGACAAGACGCCGAAGGAGACCGACTTCGCGATGCCGAGCGGCTTGATCACCGCGCGCATCGATCCCTCATCGGGTCTGCTCGCATACGAAGGCCAAGACGATGCCATCGAGGAGGTCTTTCTCTTGGGCACGGCACCGGTGGAGGTGGCACGTCCGCCAGACGTGGCAGATCCGAACATGTACTTGATGGAGCAGTTCGACGAGGAAGGCGGTCACACTTCCACCGACGCAGCCAGGCCTTCTCGCGAAGACCGGGTCCTTGGCGGTGTGGCTCCTCCATGAGCCGACTTGCCACTCGAGTCGTCGTTCTCTTTGCGCTCGTCGCGACTTTCCCCGTGGCCCTCACGTCGATCGTCTGGCTGGGCGTGTCTCGTTGGGGCGTCGATGATACTTCCGAAGAGGCCGAGCTGGCGCGTGCACGGCTTCAGGAGCTCGACGAGCAGCGCCAGATCGCGGTGAGCAGGTTTTGCCGTGACGACCTCGTGCTCGACCGATTGCTCGACGAACGCTCCAGGAATGTGCGCTCCGAGCTCGACTACGATCGGCTTTTCCGCGGATCGATGGAGGCGGCCGGGCTGCAGGCGCTTTGGGTCCTCGACTCGATGAGCGGTGAGGTGATCGGCACCGGACACGGCCATCGAGTCCTCGGCAACGACGGCGCGATGTTGACCGCTCTGGCCCGGGAGGCCGGAGACCGCGCTTTTTTGATCGCGCTCGGCGATCAAGAGCACCAGAAGCTCTTGGTGCGATCATGCACCATCGAGCGCGGTGGGTCCCGCGTGACGGTCATCGGAGGCCACCGCTTGTCGCGGCTTCGAAGCCTGGATCCAAAGCAGATGCTCGTGGTGGGCGAAGCGGGCTCGCGAGACGCGGTGGTGGCGGATCTCACGGACGCGGAGGGCGTACGTCAGGGTGCCATCGTGTGGCGCCCGAAGCTCGACCGGCGCGCGCCACCGCTCGTCCTTTGGATCGGGTCGGTTGCCGTGCTGGCCCTCGGCCTTGCATTGCTGTTCGGTGGCTACCTCAATCGCTGGCTGCGGTCGTCGATGGATGAGCTGACGGAGGCTGCAACGAGAATCGGTCGCGGCGATTTCGACACTACGCTCCGAGACGACCAGCGCGGAGCCTTTCCAGCGACGGCAACTGCATTCAATCAGATGACGCGTGACCTGAGAAACGCGCGCGAGCAACTGAGGCAGACCGAACGAGTGGCAGCCTGGCAGGAAATCGCCAAGAGCTTGGCGCACGAGCTCAAGAACCCGCTTTCACCAATTCGCTTGTCGATCGAGACCTTGCGCAAAGCCCACGAGAGATCCCACGAGGATTTCGATGCGCTCTTCGATGAGTCGACCAGGACGATTCTTCACGAGGTCGACCGGCTTCGCAGCATCGTCGACGAGTTCAGCCGGTTCGCGAGGTTGCCCCCTCCGAGGCGTATGAAGACCGACCTCAGGGAGGTGGCGAGACAAGCCGCTTCGCTTCACGCCGAGGGCGAGGTGCGAGTGAGGGCCACGCTTCCGGAGTCGTCGGTCGAGGCGCAGGTCGATGCCGATCAGATCACGCAGGTGCTGCACAACCTGCTGCAAAACGCCCGTGACGCCGCCGCTGCGGCGCATCCGAACGGGGGCGGCGCAGTCGTGCTCGGCCTCGAGGAGAAGCGGGGGACCGTGTATTTGCGGGTGGAGGACAACGGAGCCGGAATTCCCTCCGACGAGACGCAGTCGATCTTCGAGCCGTACTACACGCGAAAGCAGGGTGGAACGGGCCTCGGCCTCGCGATCACCCACCGCATCGTGACGGAGCACGGCGGCCGCATCGAGGTGCGCTCGAAACCGGGACACACAGTCTTCACCGTAGTGCTCCCAAAACACGAGCGGTAACCAGCCCGGCACAAGCGTTACGCTCCTCAACCCCCGGAGAAGTGGACGTAGGGAGGGCTCGGAAAAAACGCGACATGAGGTGGAGCGGACGTGCGAAGTGCCAATCGGCATGCATGCAACCACCTCCGATTGGCGCGCCGCCCGA
>Ga0111159_1060_pt1 | contig 21973 bp, 20 predicted proteins | sample DeeMarSeWOR28_12_FD_80259 | JGI IMG/M metagenome (GOLD analysis project Ga0111159, IMG submission 80259) | Myxococcales bacterium SG8_38 | reverse complement strand
GGTGAGCACGATCTCCGCCCCGTAGGCCTCGAGCAGCGCGCGCCGCTCGAGCGACATGCTCGCCGGCATCGTCAGAACGAGCTTGTAGCCCTTGCGCGCGCACACGAGCGCGAGCCCGATTCCGGTATTGCCGCTCGTCGGCTCCACGATGGTGTCCCCCGGCCGAAGCCTTCCTTGTGCTTCGGCCGCTTCGATCATGGCGAGGCAGATCCGGTCTTTGACGGAGCCGCCCGGATTGAGATGCTCGCACTTGCCCCACACGGTGGCTCCGCCTTCGGGCGAGAGCTTGCGCAAACGGACGACCGGGGTTTCGCCGACGAGATCGAGGACGCTATCAACGACGGGTGCGGACATCAGATGGAATACACGTAGCGTCGGGGAGGCGCGCGCCGAAGGTCGTGTGCGTCGGCCCGCTCACAGAGATCTTGAATCGTGATCGCGTCGAAGCACGCCTCGATGTTGTCGGACAGCTCGGAGAATGCATTCTCGGTGACCACCCGGCTAGTGTCGTCTCCATTGCCGTCGGCGTCGCCGTTGCCAAGGGCGATGGGCCCTTCCAAGGCACGCACGATGTCTCCGAGCCGGATGGCATCCGGCTCCATGGCCAGGGCGTAGCCCCCGCGTGGGCCGCGTTTGGAGGTCACCAGCCCCGCCTTCTTGAGGTCCTGGAAAATCTGCTCCAGAAACCGCGGCGGAATCGCTTGGCGCCGGGAGATGTCCTTGATCTGCGTAGCCTTCCCACCGCTGTGGAATGCGATGTCGAAGATTGCGCGAACACCATATCGGCCTTTGTTCGAGAGCTTCACCGTGTGAGATATATGGTTTCCCACATCGGAATTGTCAACAATGGCCTACGCGGGCCGTGCCGGCACGGAGCTATCCCGCTCGATCCGCTCGTCCAGCGCCCCTGACGAGCCTTCGCCCACGTGGAGCGTCGCGCGCGTCAGGATCGCTTCACAGAGGTCTCCAAAGTCATAGCCGGCGCCCGCCGCGATTTTGGGAAGCAGGGACGTCGGGGTCATGCCCGGCAGGGTGTTGACCTCGAGCACGTACTCGTTCTCGTCCGCGGTGACCAACAGGTCCACCCGGGTGGCGCCGGTGGCGCCCACGGCATGCACGGCCCGCTCTGCGAGATTGAGCGCGCCCTGATAGCGGGTGGGCGAAAGACGCGCAGGGAAGTGATACTGGCTCTGTCCCTTTTGGTACTTCGACTTGTAGTCGTAGAAACCGCCCTTTGGCTCGATCTCGATCGCGCCGAGCGCATGGCCGTCGAGCAGCCCGACGGCCACCTCGCGCCCGTGAATCAAACGCTCAACGAGAATCCACGGGTCGAATCGTCCGGCGTCCTCGCAGCGTTGCCGAAGCTCGCTCAGGCTATGGGCGGGACCCGCGCCGACGCTCGAGCCGCCGCTGCGCGGTTTCACGAAGCTCGGGAAGCCGAACGAGCTGTGAATGTGCTCGAGGTCGTCGAGCTGATCACGGCTCAGAACGTAGTACGGGGGCGTCGGGACGTTATAGAGTCGGAACAGCTCCTTGCTCTTGAGCTTGTCCATCGCAAGCGCGCTCGCGAGCACACCGGAGCCCGTATAGGGAATGCCCATCGTTTCGAGCAGGCCTTGGATGCAGCCATCCTCGCCATAGGTTCCATGGAGCGCGATGACCGCGAGGTCGATCTGACTTTGCCGCAGCACCAGGTCGATGTCTGCGTCCACGAAGAGCTTGCGGACACGATACCCTCGCGCCTTGAGCGCTTCGAACATGGCGTCACCCGTCTTGAGCGAGATTTCGCGCTCTGCGCTGACCCCGCCGAGCAGTATCCCGATCTCTTTGTCCTTCATTCGAATCTCCTCGACCCGCTCCCCATGCGAAGAGTGGGCCAACTCCAATTCACCCACGAAACGCTACCGTCAGCCACCCTGTTCCGTGTCTCAGGTGCCACGATGGCGGAGCTCGTCTGACACGAAGGTACGCTGGTCATAGCCCTTCGGCTGTAACAGCGGCGATCGGGCTGAGCCAATTAGCGGCAAGGCCCCCGTATTGGCCTCGGGCCTCCCAAAGTCAAATCCTCAAGGGATTGAGGCCTATACGGGCTGCCCAGCCGGGCCCTGGGCCATCCCCACCTGTCCTTTTGGATCCTTTCGGGGGCGATTTCGTTGCCTCGCCCCCGCCTCAATGGTACCGAGAAGAGCAAGAGCGCGTTTTTGGAGCGCGCAGACCATTCAACAACCGCTTTTGTCCGGTCGGAGTGCGAACGAGCATGGCTGATAGCCCTGAGGGCAATGGGGCGATGCGCGGGTGGAGCGAATCACCGCTCCCCGACGCCATAACCCAATTGCAGCCCGATATCGCCCACCGGAGTGACAGGAACGACAAACACGATGACATTCACGGAAGCAGCCGTGGAGGTGCTCCGCAGCGTCGGAAAGCCCCTTCACTACAAGAAAATCACGGAAATCGCGATCGAGCGAAATCTCCTATCGCACGTCGGTAAAACGCCTGAGACAACGATGAGCTCGCGGCTTGCCACGATGGTCAAGAAGGACCGCGGCGATGCCCCCATCATCAAGGTCAAGCCAGGCGTGTTCGCCCTCCGGGAGCTCTCGGGGGATGCGATCGAGGAGACGGAGGAGGAGGAAACATTGCCAGAAAGCGATGTGCCAGAGCAGACCGAGCAAGAGCCCGAAGAGGAAGAGCCGGGCAGCGAGCCACCAGACGAAGAGATCCGGGTCTCGGCCAAAGAGCACCCAGGTGCGGACGTATTCCCCGAAGAGGAGGACGACGACGAGCTGATCCTCGCGAATCTCGACGAGGATTCCAGAGAAGGACGGAGATCCCGCAAACGCCGCCCGCGGCGCAGGCGCGATCGGGATTCGGATGGCGGCCCGAGCGCCGAGTCGCGGCCCGATAGGCGGACGCCTCCTCCTCGCGATCGCGAGCGCCCCCGCCGGGAGCCCGAAGCACCCGCAACCCGAGCGGCAGCAGCCGGAGAGCCGGTGGGCCGAGATCTTTCGGATGCAATCGAAACCGCGCTTCGCGCGCGGGGACGTCAGTCGCGCACGCTGATCCAGGTAGCCGAGCAGCTCATCGAATCGGGCAGGCTCGAGGGCAGCCCTGCGACGCTGGCACCGACCCTCGCAGCGGCAATCCGCGGCGACAATGCAAGGCGTCGCGCCTCAGGCCGGCGCCCGAGGTTCCGGGAAGAAGACGGCACCATCGCGCTCCTCGAATGGGAGCTCCCAAGCGATGCGGTCAACGCCGAGCGCGATGCGGTACGAGCCGCCGACAGGCAACGGCAGAGCGTTCATCGGGCGCTGGTGAAGCGAATGTCGGAGCTTCCGAATGGCGCGCTGCTCGAGTTGCTCGCAACCTGGCTGAATGCCGCTGGTGTGCACTCGCTGCGCGCGGTGCGGGCAGATGCAGGCGACTTCAGCCTGGCCGGTACGCTTCGTCGCGGCCCCGAGGAGACGCCGCTCGCGATCACCATCTATCGAGGCAAGCAACCGATCGACAAGGAGTCGGTCGTTGCGCTTCGAGGCGGGCTCCATCGCTTCGATCATGCGCGCGCCGGCTGGGTGATCACGCTCGGCCAGGTGCAAAGTGGCACTCGCGAGGAAGCACATGCGGAAGGAGCGGCTCCCTGTGCAGTTTTCGACGGCGAAGCGCTCGCAGCGTCGATGGAGGAAGTGAGCGTAGGTGTTCACCGAAGCTCGCTTCCACTGGCCGTGCTCGACATCGAGCTGCTCAACTCGCTCGGTGGCGGTGCAGCGCGTCCCGCGACCAGCAGCGCCACCGGCAGCGCCACCAGCAGCTCCGAGGACAATGGCGAATCGAGCAGCCGAGGGCGACGCCGGGGCCGACGCCGGGGCCGACGCCGCGGTCCACGAGAGGAAACCAGCGGCGGCGAAAGCGGCCGGGAAGAGACCACGGCGGCAGGTCACGAGGACGGCGACCGCGCTGAATCGCAGCCTCCAGAAAGCGAAGCCATTTCGGAGTCTTCGGCGGAAGTCCCCGAGGACATGGAAAAAGAGGCGGTCTAGACGATCCGTGCCACGAGGGATCGGCCTGTATCTAAATGGATACAGGCCCTCATCTCCGGGGTGGCGCGAGGTGCGCACAAGCCCTACGTTCTCGGTTGGTCGATGGTGATCGGGAGCATGGCATGCGAATCGCTCTATTGGTCATTGGCGTTGTGTTCGTCAGCGCGTGGCACTCGCACTCCGAGGCGGGTCCCTCGTTGGACGCGCCTTTGCTCACCGTCTCGGCCGAAGGGCTCGACTACCGCGCTGCGCTCGGCGAGCATCCGACGTCGCTAGCGCTCGCACGCGCCATCGACGCACGCTTGACCGTTCGAGAGAGCCGAAGCGGCGAGCCGATTCACGTGCAGCATTGCCGCGCAGCCGAAGGCGGTTGTCGTGCGCGCATCGCCACGCTCGCCCGGTTGATCACCGAGGCCAGCAATCGCGCGAATGTCGATCCCTTCCTCACGGCCGCCATTGCCATGCGCGAGTCTGGTCTCAATCCGCTGGCGGTAAGCCCGGTTGGCGCGCGCGGCGTGGTGCAGCTCAATCCGCGCTTTCGCGGGAAGACCGTTCCTTTCGTCTACAACGAACGCTATCGCGAGCAATGCAGTATGCGCCCGGGCGCGTGCCAGCGGGAGGTGCTCGAAGCGGGGTTGGGGCTCTACAAGTGGGCGGTCAGCCGATGTGGCGGCGACGTCGAAAAAGGGCTCGCCTGGTACAACTCCGGGCGCTGCGACAAGCGCAACGGATACGCATCTTCGGTCCTGAGCGAGCGGCGCCGGCTCCTGAAGCTCGCCAAGGAGGCGGACCCCGGTCATTCCGCGATTTTCGTGAACTAATTCCGCGACTTTCGGGACATGATCAAGCCCTCCAGGGCTTCGGCCAGAGCCTGTGCCACCCGCTCGATGCTGGCGGCATCGGTGACCGGATCATCGGCGCAGAGCACGCCGACCACCCGTGTCCCGATCAACACCGGCGCCACGGCCACCTGTCGTCCGCGGTTGCCGAACGCCGAGCGAAAGAGATGGTCGGCGGCATTGTCGCCATAGGTGCCGATGAACGGCTCGCCGCTGTGCAGAACGTCGTTGAGGATGGAGGGGTTGCTCGCTGGAATCCAAAGGCTCCTGATGCCCACGGTCGTGACGTCCTCGCCGATTCCATCCCAACCGCGAAAGACACCTTTTCGAAGAGCGAGGAAGGCGCCGCCACGTGCAAAGCAGAGGCAAGCCCGGCAGGCGATTCGGACCGCGTCGTCGCGCGTCGATGCTTCGCGGAGCTCGCCGAGCTCGACTTCGAGCGCGGCGTCCGATGGAGCCGGCGTTGGCGTGGCGGGGACTGGGGCCGAAGGTGTCGGCACGCCGCCCGAAGGTATCGATGGGAGATCACGTTCCGTCGTGGAGCGATTCCAGGCGCGATCCCAGACGAGGCTCGAGGTCGACGCCAACTCGGACAAGGCGGGATCAAAGTCGGGTAGCGTCTGATCGGTGTCTGGCTCGAGCGGTTGGCGTGCGCTCACTACGACGCCGCTAGGGGTCCGCGATCCGACGAGCGCCCATGGATCGCTGACCAGGGTGGGGCGATCGGGTGGGTAGGCTCGATCGATGGCAGCAAGCAAATCCGAGAGCCTGGCGACCGTCGGCAAAATCGCTCCACCGAGCCACTGTCGAAGCACGTCCACCGCACGCTCATCGGTGGGATCAGCCATGGCCACGATCGCGCCCGCCGGGCTCGGCCGGAGCGGCATGGCGCAGAGATCGTGCGCGTCGGTCGCAGGCAAGCGGCGAACCAGCTCCCAGTCTGCGCGCGCGAGCTCCGCGCCCTGGAGCACGGGACCAAACCCGAGCGATACGAAGTGCCCGGCCAGCGTTCGCTCGTCGAGCCCCTCGGCCACCAAGTTCTGAATGACACGGCTCGGAGGCACCAACGGATCATCCGGATCGCTCGCGAGCGCCTGGCGCTCGGTGATGAGACCCGCGTCGAGAAGCTGTTCCACCAATCGCCCTGGCATGCGGGATCCCTAGCCAGCCTCCCTGCGTGCGGCAAGCGCGAGAGGCTGATAGCATCGCCCCCGCATGGCCCGGATCCTGCACATCGAGGATGATCCCAACAATCGGCGCCTCGTGCAGAAGCTGCTCGGCGCCGCCGGCCACGAAGTGATCGAGGCCGAAGGCGGCGTAGAGGGCATCCGGCTGGCCCGGGAGACGCTGCCCGACCTCGTATTGGTCGACATCAACATCCCGGACCTGGACGGATACGAGGTCACGTTGCGTCTTCGGGGCACACAGGCGCTCGAGAACGTGCCCATCGTGGCCATCACCGCCGAAGGGGACCGAGACTCGACGCTTGCGGTGGGCTGCGACGGGTACATCGCCAAGCCGATCGATGCCGCCCACTTTGCAGACACCATAGGTCAATTCCTCGGCGGTCACCGCGAGTGGGCCGACGACGAGAGCGAGCGACTGCTCCGCGAGCGCACGCAAAAGATCGTCGAACGTCTCGAGAAGAAGATCGTCGAGCTTTCGGAAACCAACCGAAGGCTCGAGGACGTGGCGCGGCTTCGGCGCGAGTTCATGCAGAACGTCAGTCACGAGCTGGCCACACCCATGACTCCGGTCGTCGGTTATCTTCGCCTCTTGCTCAACGAGGAGCTCGGTCCACTCACCGACTTGCAACGCAAGTGCTTGCTCGCCATCGAGAAATCGACGCAGCGGCTTCGCTCGGTGGTCGACACGTTGCTCGACGTGAGCTCGCTCGAAACCGGGCGGATGCACTACTACACGCGCGCGTACGACTTTCGCGACGTCGCAAAGAACGCCATCGATCAAATACGTACCAAGTTGGAGGAGCGTGACGTGACCCTCATCGAGCGGGTTCCCGACGAGCCGATGCCGGCGCAAGGCGACCCCGACAAGTTGCTGCGCGCGATGGTCCACGTGCTCGACAACGCATCGAAGTTTACGCCGATCGGAGGAGAGGTCGCGGTCGAGGTGCGCGCCGAGGATGACGATCGACTCATGTTCGGGGTGGCCGACAGCGGACCGGGCGTTCGGCCCGAGCACATCGCGCGCATCATGGAGCCGTTCTATCAAGTCGATGGCTCGGTAACGCGGGATCATGGCGGCGTCGGCCTCGGCCTGGCTTTTGCCCGGCGCGTCACCGAGGCCCTCGGCGGCGGCATCGAGATCTCGAGCCCGCCCGCCGGAGAAGTCGCGGAACGCCAGCTTTCGGGGACGCTGGTGGAGCTCCGCGTCAGCCGAAGCCCCGAACGCCCCGAAGCGCGAGCGAAGTGATCTATCTCGACCACCACGCCGCAGCACCGATGCCGGAGGCCGTTTGGCAGGCCATGGAGCGCGCGGCACCCCATGCCTGGGCCAATCCATCGAGCACCCACGCGGCCGGGCGCACCTCCAGGCACCTGCTCGAGGAGGCCCGCGACGCGGTCGCGGAGGCCATCGGATCATCGCCGGCGGACATCGTGCTCACGGGAGGCGGAACCGAAGCCTGCAATCTCGGGATCCGCGGGCTTGCATCGCGACGCACCCTCGTGGTGTCGACGGCGATAGAACACCCTGCCGTCGCCCGAAGCGCACATCGACTGCAGAGGGATGGCTCCCGCCTCGTCCTTCTCGATGTGCCGGCCGGAAACCCTCCCTCGGCGGACGAGCTTGGCGTGCACCTGGGACCGCATGCGCTGGTCGCCGTCCAGTGGGTGAATCACGAAACCGGCACGGTGTTTCCCATCGAGCGCTACGCGCGGGTCTGTCGCGAGCTCGGCGCGCTGCTGTTCGTCGATGCGACTCAAGCCCTCGGCAAGATCCCGATCGACGTGGGCACGCTCGGAGTCGATGCCCTGGCCATGGCGGCCCAGAAGGTGGGCGGGCCGGCCGGAGCAGGTGCATGCTGGATTCGTCGCGGGCTCGATGTCGATCCCGTGCTCGAGGGCGGCTCTCAAGAAAGAGGGCGCCGACCGGGGACGCCCGACACGTTGAGCATGGTGGGATTCGGGGCCGCCTGCCGCTTGGTGCAGGCCCGGCTCGCCGCCCAACCGAGGATCGCGCTGCTCCGCGACCGAATCGAGCGCACCCTCGTCGGCCTCGGCGGGCAGGTCAACGGCGGTGAGCCGAGAACGGCCACGGTGTCCAACCTGAGCTTCGCGGGCTGGCAGGGGCCTCTCTTGGCCGCCGCGTTGGACCTCGAAGGCATCTGCGTGGCCACCGGGGCGGCGTGCTCCTCGGGGTTACAGCAGCCCTCTGCCGTGATCCAAGCGATGTATCCGGATGACCAGTGGAGGGCTGGATCGGCGATTCGAATCAGTCTAGGTATCGAAACCACCGCCGACGATATCGATGCAGCATCCCAAGCGTTTCGGCGGGTCCTGGCGCGTGGCGCGTCTTAGAACCTCAAGCAGATTGGAAGTCTGGAGAGCGAAAGAGCAGAACGAATCTAGATTGCACGTGTAACTGTTTGATCTTGCCTTGAAAAACAAAGACAAGATTTCGTGTGTAGAGGTTTCCATTAAGTAGAACAACCCACGGTTGATTTGTTCAGTGCAGGGAATGTGATGTCTTCTGTGAAGCGAGTATTGGTGGCGATGAGCGGCGGGGTGGACTCCTCGGTCGCCGCCGCTCTGCTCCGCGAGGCGGGCCATGAGCTGGTGGGCGTCACGTTGCATCTGTGGGATGCCGAGGGCGGTCAACAGGTCGGACGCTGCTGCGCGCCGGAAGACCGCGATGACGCCCGGCGGACCTGCGAGCATCTCGGGATCCCGCACTACGTGTTGGACGAGCGCGAGGCGTTTCGGCGCCACGTGGTCGAGCCCTTCGTGAAGGATTATCAAGCCGGCCGCACGCCGATCCCCTGTGTGAGCTGCAACCGCACGGTCAAGCTGACCTATCTTGCCGAGGTGGCCCGGCGCTTCGGCGCATCCCACATCGCCACGGGCCACTACGCGCGGCTCGAGCGGGCGCCACAGGGCAATCCTCGTCTGCTTCGCGGGCGAGACGAGGACAAGGACCAGAGCTACTTTCTCTTCGGCCTCCCGCAGGCGACGCTCGAACGCCTTTTGTTTCCCTTGGGCGACCTCACGAAGGCCGAGGTCCGCGAAGCCGGCAGGCGGCTTGGCGTCCCGAACGCGGACAAGCCCGAATCGCAGGAGCTTTGCTTCGTTCCGGACGGGCGTGTGGGCGACTTCGTAGAGCGACATGGTGCGGCCGCCGCTCCAGGCGCGATCGTCGATTTGGACGGAGTCGTGCTCGGGCGCCACGGCGGAGTGGCCGGGTTCACAAGGGGGCAGCGGCGAGGGCTCGGCCTCGGAGGGGGCGGCGCTCGCTACGTCCTTCGAATCTTGGCGGAGAAGTCCGAGGTGGTGGTCGGAGATGAGTCCCAGCTCTACAACGGGCGCCTGCGAGCGACCGATGCCCACTGGATCGCCGGTCCCCCCCGAGGTCCCTTCCAGGGCGAGGTCCGGATCCGATACCGCCATCGCGGCGCGCATGCGGACATCATTCCAAACGGAGACGGCTTCGAGGTGCGGTTCGAGCAACCGCAGCGTGCGATCACGCCGGGTCAGGCCGCGGTGGTATATCGGGGTGACGAGGTGATCGGTGGTGGCTTCATCGCATAAAGCTCTTGCGTGCATCCTATGCGTGTGGCTCGCAGGCTGCGCACAAGGGAGCGGGGAGGGCAATGCGGTCGGTCAGGTCTGGGCGCCGGATTGCGGGCTCGACGGCCAGCCATTCGAGCTCAATCCGACGTTCTTCGCCATGCAACCGAGCGGCTCGGTCGAGATCATCGACATCGTCGTGCAGCGCGGAAGCGACCTCAAGAGCTTCAGCGACGGGCTCTCAATCTTCATCCGTGATCCGGAGATGTTGAAGGAGACGATGCTTGGAAGCGACATCGATCTGCAGATGCTCGACGGACCGGTGCAGATGACTCTCTATCTCAACGCGACATGTCCGGGGATCCCTCGCCTTCCGGTGGTCTACGCCGCGGTGTCAGGCACCATCCGCTTCGACTCGCTCTACGTCCCCTGGCTCGACAACGACACCCGCGAAACGTCCGCGACCTTCACCAACGTCGAGCTAGTAGACTACCAAGAACCGGAGGAGCGCCGGGCGGTCTTGAGCGGCGATTTTCGATTTCTGTTCGAGCGCGGCATGCCGCCTCAGCTCTTTCAGTACTGATGTCCCGCAGGCGCTCGGTCCGAGGAGAGGTTCGCGCGATTGCGCGCGGTGGGGATGCCGCGGTGGAAACGCCGAACGGCGTGGTTTTGGTCCCAGGTCCGCTTCCCGGGGAGCAAGTCGAGCTCGAACTGACTTCCTCGAAACGGGGAGCAGCGCGCGGGCGCCTCAAGCGCGTGGTCGAAGAGTCCCCCATGCGGTGCGAGCCCCCATGCCCGGTGGCTTCACGATGCGGCGGATGTCCGCTGATGTCGGCTCGGCCCGAGCTGCAACGCGAGATCAAGCTCGGCTTTCTGCTCGAGGCTTGCCGTGGGCTGCCAGGTGCCGGCGAGACCGAGGCCGAATGGGTCGAATCGCCTGCCAACCTCGGATACCGCCGCCGGGCGAGGCTGGCGTGGCACGGCGACGCCATGGGCTACCGCACGTTTCACTCCAAGCGCGTCATCGACGTCGACGAGTGCCTGGTCCTGGCGGAGCCACTGCGAGCCGCATGGAGGGAAGCGCGAGCATGTCTTGCATCGTCTCTGCGTGGCGCCGGCGAAATCCAGCTTCATCTGACGGGCGGAGATCGAGCCGTCGTGAGCCTCGACACGCGGGACGACCAACCCGCCGGGCTCTACGAGGCGTGTGATTCGCTGTCGAAACGCCCGCGGATCGCGGGGGTCGCGCTTCGTACCTCCGGCTCGGGGCTTCCCGCCTCGTGGGGAGAGCCGCAGGTCGTCATCGAAACGGAATCCGGTCCGATGCACGGTCCCGCAGGCAGCTTTTTTCAGGCGAACGACGGGGTCAATCCACTTCTGGTGCGCGCCGTCGTCGATCTCGCCGAGCCCGAGGGGTCGCGTGTGCTCGAGCTGCACAGCGGCATCGGCAACTTCACCGTGGAGCTCGCGGCGCGCGCGAGCTTGTTGGTCGCAGTCGAGCAAGATCCGCAGGCCGTCGAAGCATGCCGCGCCAACCTCGAGCATCGAGGCCTCGACGGACGAATTGCGGTGGGCGATGCGAATCAACCGCCCAAAGGCCGCTTCGACGTCGTGGTGCTCGACCCCCCTCGACAAGGCGCCAGAGCATTGTTCGAGACAAGCGGGCTTCTCCCGGGCCCGAAGCGTGTGGTCTACGTTTCGTGTGACACGGCGACCCTCGCGCGCGACCTTCGCCTGGCGACGGGCAAGGGATATCGGATCGACCGAATGATCGGCTTCGACATGTTTCCGCAAACGGCTCACTTGGAGTCCGTCGTACGCCTGGTGCGCTCCCGATGATCGCGCGATGCGTTGCCGCAACTGTCTGCGAGCGCTAGCTTCCGCCAGGATATGCGCTGCCCTTACTGCGGAACCCTGGAGAACCGCGTGATCGACTCGCGCCTTTCGCAGGCGGGCGAGGTCACGAGGCGTCGGCGCGAATGCGAGCATTGCGGCAGGCGGTACACGACCTATGAGCGCGTCGAGCAGACGTTGCCTCTCATCCTCAAGAACGACGGCCGGCGGCAGCCCTACGATCGCGACAAGCTGCTCGCCGGCCTGCGGCGCGCCTGCGTGAAGCGACCGGTTTCTGCCGATGCGCTCGAGCGATTTCTGCTTCAGGTCGAACGTTGGCTCGTCGACACGGGAGAAGCCGAGGTTTCGTCTGCGCGGCTCGGGGAGCACGTTCTGCACGAGCTCAGGGATTTGGACCCGGTCGCATACGTCCGCTTCGCCAGTGTCTACCGCGATTTTCAAAATGTCGGCGAGTTTCTCGATGAGCTCGCCAAGCTCAAGGAATGACATGTGGTCGGACTTCGAGCGAGCCGTGATGGCGAAGGCGATCGAGGAGGCCAAGCGCGGCCATCCGAGCCCGAACCCGCGCGTAGGCGCTGCGATCGTTCGGGACGGTGAGCTGATCGCCCTCGGCTATCACCACGAAGCCGGCAAAGCGCATGCCGAGGTCGACGCGATTCGCAACGCGGGCGGCGCAGCGGCCGGCGCCACCCTCTACGTGACGTTGGAGCCGTGCAACCATCACGGCCGCACCGGTCCCTGCACCGAAGCAATTCTCGAGGCCGGTATCGCTCGCGTGGTCATCGGCTGCCACGATCCCGCGCCACACGTGCCAGGGGCCATCGACCGGCTGGTGGGGGGCGGCGTGGACGTCGAGGTCGGGCTCCTCGAGGAGCAGTGCACGGCGCTGGTCGCGGACTTTGCAAAGCACATCCGAACGGGGCTTCCCTTCGTCACTCTCAAGGCAGCAGTGACCCTGGACGGGAAGATCGCGACGCGAACCGGCGACTCGAGGTGGATCACGGGACAGGTCGCCAGGAGCGAGGCCCACCGACTGCGCGGCGAGAGCGACGCGATTCTAGTCGGTGTGGGAACGGTGCTGGTCGACGACCCCGCGCTGACGGTGCGCCACGTCGCGGGACGCAATCCTCTGCGGGTGGTCCTCGACGCAGACCTGCGGACTCCCCCAACCGCGGCGGTGCTCGGCCGGCCGGGGGAGCCGGATGCCGGCACGCTCATTTTTTGCGCGAAAGACGCCGATCCGGCGCGTCGTGAATCGCTGCGCGCGGCGGGGGTCGAGATCGTCTCGGTTGCGCGGCACGCACGCGGCGTCGACATTCACGAGGTCCTCGAGGCGCTCGGCAGACGTGACGTGGTGCGGCTCCTGGTCGAAGGCGGCGCACACGTGCACGGAACGTTCTTGGATCTCGGGCTTGCCGACCGGGCCGCGATTTTCATTGCGCCGAGAATCTTGGGGGACGCCACCGCGCCGTCGTTCGTTGCAGGATCGGGCGCCGAGACGATCGAGCGGGCGTGGCGACTGGTACGAACCCAAATGAAGCCTCTTGGATCGGACTGGCTGTTGACGGGCGACTTCGAAAGGACGTGATAGATGTTCACGGGACTCATAGAGCAGGTCGGCACCGTCGAAGGGCTGACACGAAGACAAGATGGCCTTTCGCTCCGCATCGCCTGCGCGCTTCATCCATACGAGCTCGGCGAATCGATCGCGGTGAACGGAACCTGTCTCACGGTCAAGTCGTTCGCGGAAGGGCACTTCGATGCGGATGCATCTCTCGAGACGCTCGACAAGACGAACCTCGGCGATCTCGCCGAAGGGGATAGGGTGCACCTCGAGCGCGCGCTTGCTCTCGGCGATCGTTTGGGCGGTCATCTGGTCACAGGTCACGTTGACGGGGTCGGAACCCTGATCAGCCGCGAGCTGGACGGCGACTATGTCCGCAGCACCTTCGAGGTACCCGGACGCCTCGCGCCCTTTTTGGCGCCCAAAGGATCGATCGCCGTGAATGGCGTGAGCCTCACGGTGAATTCCGTCGAGGGTCCCCGTTTCGACATCATGCTGGTCCCCTACACCCTGCAGCACACGACCTTCGGAGAAACCCCCATCGGATGTCGGGTAAACCTCGAGGTCGACATCCTAGCCAAATACGTCGCCAGCCTCATGGGCAAGCCTGGCGTGGACGGCTCCGGCCCCTGAGCCTTTGCAGGCTTCCGCTGGAATGCCGGACGCTTTCGCGTCATGGTGGCGGCCGTATGGCGAGCGCAATCGAGCGGGTCGTCGCGGCGTTGGATGACATCCGTCGAGGGAAAATGGTCGTCCTGGTCGACGATGAGGACCGCGAAAACGAGGGCGACGTGGTGATGGCGGCCGAGAAGGCCGACGCCGAGACGATCAACTTCATGGCCCGCTATGCACGAGGGCTGATTTGCCTGAGCCTGACCGAGGACCGGATCCGCCAGCTCGACCTGCCGATGATGGTGGATGACAATCGCTCCTCCCGCGCCACTGCCTTCACCGTCTCCATCGAGGCACGCCGGGGCGTGACGACCGGGATCAGCGCAGCCGACCGGGCCCACACCATTCTGACGGCGGTCGCGGATAACGCGGGACCAGCCGATCTGGTCAGCCCGGGTCACGTCTTCCCGCTCAAGGCGGTCCCAGGCGGCGTTCTGCAGCGAACGGGACACACGGAGGGCTCGGTCGATCTAGCGCGATTGGCGGGCCTGAAACCGGCCGGCGTGATCTGCGAGATCATGAAGGACGACGGCACCATGGCGCGCTACCCGGACCTCGTCCTCTTCGCCCGCGATCACGGCCTACGGCTCCTCACGATAGCCGATCTCATCCAATATCGTCTGGCGCGGGAACGGCTGGTCACGCGAATTCGACAGACACCCGTGGAGATGCCGACGGGGCAACCTTGGATTGCATCGGTGTATCGGGTCGAAGTCGAAGACGAGCACCAGTTCATGGCCTTGAGCTACGGCGAGATCTCCTCGGCGCCGACGCTGGTTCGCGTTCACCGGGGCAGCGTGCTCGGCGATGCTTTTCAGGTTCGCATGGGAGGGCGGGTCCACATCGCCGACTGCGTGGCGGCAATCGAACGGGAGGGCAACGGCGTGATCCTCTTCATGCCCGGGCATCCGGATCCGGAAACCGACCTCGCGTTTTACCTGAAGGAGCCCATTCCGCGCCCTCCAGAGGAGCCCGGCGTGGTGCTCCGAGAGTATGGCTTCGGCGCCCAAGTGCTTTCCGACTTGGGGCTCGAGAAGCTTCGCGTGCTCACGAATCGGCCGAGACGCATCCCGAGCCTGGACGCCTACGGGCTCAACGTCGTCGACCAGCTCAAGGTCTTACCCGGCGGAGAGCTCGCACCCGCAGGGCCCGCAGGCGAGAGCAGTGACCCATGAGCGACGATCCAAACCAGCCCCAAAAAGAGGTCAAGGCCCCGGCCGACGCTCGCTTTGCCATCGTGTGGTCCCGCTTCAATCACGCGGTCGTGCACAAGCTGCTGGAAGGCGCGAACGCCTGCTTTGCGGAGCACGGCGTGTCCGCCGATTCGGTCCACGTCGTCGAAGTGCCAGGCGCATGGGAGCTTCCGTACGCCGCGCAGAAGCTCGCGCGCAGCGGTCGATTCGATGCGGTCATCGCGTTGGGGGCCGTGATTCGCGGTGGAACGCCCCACTTCGAGTACGTGTCGCAGGGCGCCTCCCTCGGTTTGATGCGGGCGGCCCTCGATACGGATGTGCCCATCATTTTTGGGGTCCTCACGACCAATGATGACATACAAGCGTTCGAGCGCGCGGGTGGGAAGCATGGCAACAAAGGACGCGATGCTGCGCTGACCGCGATCGAAATGGTGATGTTCGACCGCAAGCTTGCCGAAGATGGGATCACGACGAAAAGGCCGTGAAGCCGCGTTGCGCATCCTGTACTTCATGGATGTATCCGGCGTGAGTGGGACCCAAGCGATCAAGTCGTATTGGGGGCATCTCGCAGCGCCCGACGAGGCCTCCGATCAAGTCGAATTCGCCAACGCAATCGTTCGCGGGTACGTCGAGCATCGAGAGGAAATCGACGGTCTCATACGCGCTTGCAGCCACCATTGGCGCCTCGAGCGAATGCCCATCGTGGACCGCAACGTGATCCGGGCGGCCATCGTGGAGCTTCGCGACATGCCCGACATTCCCAAACGCGTGACACTCAACGAGGCCGTGGAGCTCGCGAAGCGCTTTGGCTCGGAAGGGAGCGGCGCGTTCGTCAACGGGGTGCTCGATCGCATCGCGACCGAGTTGGGGAAGCCTTGACTGCGTACGACTTCATTTCGGCAACGCTCGAGAGCTTGGACGAGCTGCAGGCAGAGGTCTTGGTGCTGCCGTACTTCTCGGACGAGCGACCGTTGCGCGGGGCCGCGGGTCTCATCGATTGGCGTTTGTGCGGTGCGTTGTCGCGAAAGCTGCTCGCGGGCTACCTAGACGGCCGCTTCGGGGACAAGGCGCTCGTCGCGGCCCCAGCCAAGCTCAAGGTGGAGGCGTTGCTCCTCGTCGGCCTCGGCAAAAGCGCCGACTTCGACGTCGACAAAGCAGCGGACGCGTGCAGGTCGATTGCGGAAGCGCTGAGCCATGCAGACCTTTCGACCGCTGCGCTGGTGCTACCCGGACGAAGCATGGATCTGATCGGCGCCCTCGAGGTCATGCATATTTGGCTTGCAGCAAGCCCACCGGACAGCGGCATCGAGGAAATTAGCGTGATCGAGCGGGCAGAGGAGCATCGCGCGCTCGAGTCGGTATTCGACGGGTTGCGCCGCCAGGCCGAATCCCCGCTCGGTTAACGCGAGCGCTTTCCGCGCTTCGTCCTCTTGCTGGACTTGGATGGCGCGCGCTTCTTGGCGGCCTTGCGCTGGGGCTTGGATGCACCCCTTTTCGTGGTCCGCTTGGTCGCCTTTTTCTTGGCTGCGCTCTTCTTCGGCGGGGTCTTCTTTTTGGCCGCCGTTCTCTTCTTGGCCGCGCTGCGCTTCTTCGGTGCAGGCCTTTGCTTGGCAGTCGTCCTCTTCTTTGCGGCCGTTTTCTTCTTGGCTCCTGCCTTCTTCCTGGCTGCTGGTTTCTTCTTGGCGGCCGCCTTCTTCTTCGCTGCTGCCTTCTTCTTGGCTGCTGCCTTCTTCTTGGCTGCTGCCTTCTTCTTGGCGGCCGCGGCCTTCTTGGCGGCGGCTTTCTTCCGCGCCGCCTCGGCCCGCTTCTTCGCTGCCGCCTTCTTGCGCGCGAGCTCGGCTTTCTTCTTGGCCGCCACCTTCTTCTTCGCCTCGGCCTTCTTCTTGGCCTCTGCCTTCTTGCGCGCGAGCTCGGCCTTCTTCAGCGCCGCGGCCTTCTTCTTCTCGAGCGCCGCCTTTCGACGTTCTTCGGCCAGACGCTTGGCCTCTTCCCTCTTGAGCCGTAGCTGCTCTGCCTTCTTCTTGGCCTCAGCCTTCTTGCGAGCTGCCTCGGCGGCGCGGCGCGCGGCTTCGGCCTTCTTTTTCGATTCCATCTTGCGCCGGGCCGCTTCCTTGCGCGCCTCGGCTTGGGCGCGGGCCAACTCACGAAGATCGATCGCTTTGGGCTCGATCCGCTTGCGCGCCTTCTTCGGGCGTTCTTCCTCGGGCGCCTCCTCCTCCTCCTCCTCCTCCTCGACCGGGAGCTGCGGGGGAGGAACGAGGGGCCGCCGCGGTGCAGGACGGCTGGCCTTGATGCCGGAAAGGGGCAGATGGCCCGCTTTCTTCGCTGCGGTGTAGGCTTCGCGCATGGCCCCGGGCTCGGCGAAATACGTGCCCATCGGCTCGAGGTAGAATTCTTTCCAGATCTGCTTGCACGCCTTGCCAAGACCCGCGGGGATCTTGGTGTGGGTGATTTCCACCTTCGTGCCGCCCGCCACTGGCTCGAAGGTGATGTCGACCTGCGAATCGCTCGCGCCCTTCGGGAAGTCGCGGGTACGCCAGGTCATCGCGATCCGGCTCCCGGTCACCAAGTAGACGTGCGTCGCATCGATGAAACCATCGCGCGCAACGACGCGGCCGCCTACCCAGGGATCCACCGTCGCCCGCGCGCCTGTGAACGCGCTATGGTGGCGCTCGTCCATCCACGCAGAATAAATACGGTTTGGACTCGCGGGTATCACGGACGAGACAGTGAATTCTTCCGTGTCCATCGTCCTCCGTTCCTTGACTCGCTGGCCTGTATAAGTCCAGGAAACTCGTTTGAAAACCAGAAAATTGCGACGGCTCTTCGCTGGCCTCAGCGGTTTCCCTCGTGCTTCTAGGCTCTTGGGGCGATTTTCTGGTCCGTCGGCGAGATCGCAAACCATCTCTTGACCCGGCCTGCGGCCGTGCTTCGATGCGAAGCTCGATGCAAAGGCCAGCTCCCCGGCACCAGCTCTGGATCGACCGTGGAGGGACCTTCACGGACTGCATCCATCGAGACCCGCAAACCGGGGCTTTGCATGTCACGAAGGTGCTTTCGTCGGACCGAGCACCGATTGTGGGCATCCGGGCGCTGCTGGACCTCGGTCCGGACGATCCCATCCCACCTTGCGAGGTTCGGATGGGTACGACGCTCGCTACCAACGCGCTGCTCGAGCGCCGAGGCGTCCCCACCGTGATGGTGGCGGATGGCGGTCTTGGCGACCTGATGCGCATTGGCGATCAGACGCGACCCGAGCTCTTCGCGCTCGAGATCGACAAACCGGAGCCGCTTCCGGAGGCGGTCATCGAGATTAATGCCCGCATGGCTGCCGATGGAAGCTTGCTTCGGCCCTTGGATGAGGGCCCGGTTCGTGAGGCGCTCGAGCAGGCACGCCAGCGTGGGTTCGAGTCCGTCGCCATCGCCTTGATTCATGCATATCGGGACGGTGCGCTCGAGCGGCGGGTTGCGTCGATCGCACGCGAGCTCGGGTTCCCACATGTGTCGATCTCGAGCGAGATCGCGAACGAGCTCGGGCTCCTCGGGCGTGCGGATACCACCGCGGCAAACGCCTACCTGACGCCCTTGCTGACCGGCTACGTGAAAGAGCTCGAAAGAGACCTGGGATCCGGTCAGCTGCGCATGATGCAGAGTAACGGCGGATTGGTGGACGCAGCGAGCTTCATGGGACGCAACGCGGTCTTGTCGGGACCGGCGGCAGGCGTCGTGGCCACAGGCGCAGTGGCCGACGATCTGAACCTCTCCGAGGTAATTGGCTTCGACATGGGAGGAACCTCGACCGACGTGTCCCGACATGCGGGGCAGCTCTCCAGAGTCTTCGACACCCAGATCGCCGGCGTCCGCATTCGGGCACCGATGATCGAGCTCCACACGGTCGCCGCCGGGGGCGGCTCGATCTGCGCGCTGGAAGGTCAACGAATCACCGTAGGCCCGCAAAGCGCAGGCGCCGATCCGGGGCCGCTCTGTTACGGACGGCCCGACGCGACGGCCCTCACGCTCACCGACGTGTCTCTTCATCTTGGACGCATTGCCGACGATCGTTTCCCCTTTCCGCTGCGCCAGCAGCCGGTGGAGCGCAAGCTCGAGGAAGTAGCAGCGTCCCTGCGCGCCCTCGGCATCGAACGACACGCCGAAGAAGTCGCCGACGGCTTTTTGCGCGTTGCCGTGGAGAACATGGCGGCCGCCATCCAGAAGGTCTCGGTGGGACGCGGACACGACGTGCGCAGCCACGCGATGGTGGTGTTCGGTGGCGCGGGCGGACAATACGCTTGCTTGGTCGCGAGGCGGTTGGGGATTCGCAAGCTGGTTTTTCATCCGTACGCGGGCGCGCTTTCGGCATTTGGCATGGGAGTGGCCGACTTCGAGTGGCACGGCCAACGGGACGCCGGGCGACGAAGCCTGCAAGACCCGATCCCAGACCAATGGGAAGCCGCGTTTGCGGAGCTGGAAGCCGAGGGGCGAGCGGTGCTGAGCCCAGACGCCGGAGCCGAGCCCCGGTGGCACGTCCGCCGCCAGGTGACCCTTCGCTATCGCGGAACCGAAACCGAGCTCAACGTCGACTGGAGCGACCCCGGCACGATGCGCGATGCCTTCGAAGCCCTGCACCGGCGAGAGTTCGGATACGTCCGGCCGGGCCACATCGTCGAAGCAGCGACGCTGCGGCTCTCGGTCGAGCTTCGGGCCGCCAATCCGGCGCTTCCGAACGTAGCGCCGGGCAGCGGCAAGCCTGTACGCCAGGCCGAGCTCTGGTCGGGAACCGGGCGCGTCGACGCCCCAGTGTACCTTCGCGAGGATTTCCCGATCGAAACCGAGATCCGCGGACCAGCCTTAGTCTTGGATGCCACGGGGACCGTCGTCATCGATCGAGGTTTCGCGGCCGTTCGTGACCGACGTGACTACCTCACGCTTCGTGACGTCGAGGGCGGGCAAACCGCCTTGCAAGAGCACGTCGGAACCCAGGTCGATCCCGTCTTGCTGGAGGTGTTCAACAACCAATTCCGATCGATCGCCGAGCAAATGGGCGTCGTGCTTCAGCGCACCGCGATGAGCACCAACATTCGGGACCGACTCGACTTCTCGTGTGCCATATTCGACGCCGAGGGCGGCTTGGTGGCCAACGCGCCTCACATCCCGGTTCACCTCGGCGCAATGGGCGAATCGGTGCGGGCCGTTCTCGCAGCACATCCCGCGTCGCGGCCCGGTGAGGCATTCGTCACCAACGACCCCGCTGCCGGGGGCTCCCACCTGCCCGACATCACGGTCGTCACCCCGGTCCACGATGAAAGAGGCGCGCTCCGGTTCGTCGTCGCCTCGAGAGGGCATCATGCGGACGTCGGCGGGCTCACCCCCGGCTCGATGCCGCCGTTTTCGTCGACACTGGAAGAGGAGGGCGTCGTGCTTCGGAGCCTGAGGATCGTCGAAGACGGCGTATTTCAGGAAGGCCGGCTGCGAGCGGCTCTGGCATCGGCTCCATACCCGGCGCGGAACCCAGACGAGAACCTGGCCGACATTCAGGCACAGATTGCGGCCAACAAAAAGGGCGTTCAGCTGCTCGATGCATTGCTGACGCGGTACGGCATCGAGGTCGTGAGCGCTTACATGCAGCACATCCAAGACAACGCGGCCGATCTGACCGCCCTTGCGATCGCAGCCCTCCCCGACGGCGAGCACGCATTCGAGGACCGCCTCGATGGCGGCGCACGGATAGCCGTGCGCATCACGGTCCGGGGCGACGCCATGGACATCGACTTTTCCGGTACCGACCGCGCCCTCGACAACAATCTCAACGCCCCCCGAGCGGTCACGATGGCCGCGGTGCTTTACGTGCTGCGCCTGCTCGTCGGCAAGCCCATCCCCCTCAACAGCGGCTGCCTCCGCCCAGTGACCGTTCGAATCCCTGAGGGGTCTCTGCTGTCACCCGAGCCCGGTCGGGCCGTGGCCGCGGGGAACGTGGAAACCTCGCAGCGCATCGTGGATGTGTTGCTCGGCGCGCTGAAGCTCGCCGCTGCAAGTCAGGGGACGATGAACAACATCACGTTTGGGGACGATCGCTTCGCATACTACGAGACCCTGGGTGGCGGCGCGGGCGCAACGGCGCGCGCCCCCGGTGCGTCGGGAGTGCACACCCACATGACCAACTCGCGATGCACCGATCCCGAGGTGCTCGAGACTCGATTTCCGATACGGGTTCGGCGTTTCGGGTTGCGAAAAGGCTCAGGCGGCCGAGGTGCGAATCCGGGTGGCGACGGGCTCATCCGCGAGCTCGAGTTTCTGACCCCGATGCGCATATCGGTCGTCTCCGAGCGGCGCACCGTGCCGCCCTATGGTATGCGCGGCGGCGGCTCTGGTGCACCGGGCATGAATCTACTCAACGGCAAGCCTCTCGAACACCGCGTCTCCATGGACGTATCGCCCGGTGACATTCTCCGCATCGAAACGCCGGGCGGAGGGGCCTGGGGTCGACCTCGATGAACATCCGGTACCTGTGGCGGCGAGCCCAGCAGATCGTCATCCACAACATCCTCCATCTCGATGACACCCCTCATCGAATCGCTTGGGGTGTCTTCATCGGGGCGATGATCGCTTTCACGCCCACGCTGGGCTTTCAGATCGTGATCTACATCGCTGTGGCTGCGCTTCTCGGCGCCAACAAGGTATCGGGCATCCCCATCCTCTTCGTCAGCAATCCGTTTACCGCGGTGCCTCTCTACTACACGACGTGGTCGATCGGAGCAGCAGTCCTACATCCCGAAAAAGAGGTGACGCGCGCCACGATCAAGAATTGGCTCGGAAGCACCGGCCGGGCGCTCAAGAACGGCGGCGCAGAGCGGCTCCTCGAAAGCGACTTTTGGGCGGGCGCAGGTCAGCTTCTGGCCAGCACCGGGGCAGAGCTTTGGATGGGCGCGCTCATCTGCGGCCTGGTCGTGGGCATTCCCTCGTACTTGATCACACGCTGGGGCATCAATGCGGTTCGCCACCTTCGCGAAGGCCGCGGTTTGCCTCACGGACCGATGGACTCCTGACAGCCGAGGCCGTGAACGATGGAGTT
>Ga0111159_1048_pt1 | contig 26433 bp, 24 predicted proteins | sample DeeMarSeWOR28_12_FD_80259 | JGI IMG/M metagenome (GOLD analysis project Ga0111159, IMG submission 80259) | Myxococcales bacterium SG8_38 | reverse complement strand
GTGGTCTCCTCGAGGGTCGGGGTCAAAGCGGAATCGCCTCTCGCTTCTGCAGCGGCCGAAAGCCGTTGGTCGATCGCATCGTCGTCCTTGCTCGCCTTCCACGTCTCGAGAGTCTCGGCCGCCGCCTTCCGCGCGCGCGCCTCCAGCCAGTCGGAGCGGTAGAGCTCTTCAGCCAGCTCGCGCTTGGCTTCCTCCACGGGCACGTCGCCTTCGCGAATCGCCAAGACCTCGATCACGTGAAACCCGTACGGGGTTCCGTACGGGGTTTCGACGACGTCGGAGATCTCGCCCACCTCGAGCGAGAAGAGCGCCTCGTCGAAGGATTCGGGCATGGTGCCCTTTGCGAGGAACCCGATGTCACCCCCGTTTTTCGCGGTGATCTGGTCGCCGCTGTATTTGCGCGCCAGTGCGGCGAAGTCCTCGCCCTTCACGGCTCGTGCCCTCAGCTCTTCGGCTTGTTTCTTGGCTTCGGCTTTCTGCTCCTCGGTGGCGTAGCTTCCGGCCTTGATCAGGATGTGCCGAGCGCGAGCTCGTTTCTCGAGGTTCGTGTACCGATGCTTGTTCGCTTCATACTCGGCCGCCAGTCGCGCCTCGTTGTCCGCCATCCATGCATCGAGGGCTGCCTGGGATGTCGAAGGCTTCTCCGGGGCATGGTACGCGGGCGCGAAACGAACGTACTTGATCTTGGCGGTATCGTTCTCCCGAACGTAGTCCTCCCAGACTTCCGCCTCGCTGACCGTGACCGAGGAAGCCACGAGGTCGCGCATCTTGGAGGCGAGGTACTCGTCCACCTGAGATTCGGCGAACTCGCCCACGCTTCGTCGCAGGCCGTTCTGGATGTAACGCTCCGCGAGCTCCTTGTTGAACGCGCCGTCCTTGTCGGTGAATGAGACCGGGATCTCGCCCTGCGGAAGCATGGGAGGCGCGCCCACCCCGAGTGACAGCAAGATGACACCATCCTTCACGAATTTCCGCATGACTTCTTCGGGGCTCATGGCGAAGCCCACTTTGCGGGCTTCGCGTGCAAGCAGCGTGCGGTCGATGAGGCCGTTGAGGACGAGCTCGGGCAATCGCAACGACTGCTGCGTTTCCTCGGGAAGCCTGCCGAAGTTGCCTACGGCGTAGGCGGCCTCGAAATCGCCTCGACTCAGCGTTCGATCGTAAACGCGTGCGAGATAGGAGCCGCCGCCTGCCGTGCATCCTTCGGCCTGACCGCCTCCGAACTGGAGCGCAAACACCGCCGAGAGCAGGACCACCAATAGAACGAGAAAGAACCCTTTGAGCTTATCCAACATGACCGATCGTGCGTTAAAGAGGCCGAACCATAGAGGAGAGGTCGGCGGCCGGCAAACCACTCTCTGTCGAGGTGGGCAGTTGGCGGGATCGGCAGGGGATTCTACACTCCCCTCGTCTCCGTCGCGTGGGGTAAAAGGGAGGGAACGTGACCCAAGGCTCGAGCCTGCCGCCGTTGAAAAAGAAGGACGGCAAATACGGTCTCATCGCATTGCTGCTCCTCGTGCTCGCTGGGCTCGGGCTCTGGCTCTTTTGGAACCCCGACCATCCTGCAGCTCCAGACCAAATCGCGGAGCCCGCGCCGGAGGTTACGACGCGCGAGCAGTTCGTACCCGAGCTAGAGATTCCCGCTGAAGCGGTCGAGGATGCTGGCGCAGGGGGCGAGGCGGAAGAGGAGCGGGTCGCCAAGCCGGATGAGGGCGGCTGGATACCGCCCGAAGACCGGGAATGCTTCGGTACGCTGCAACCTTCCGAGATCCGGAACGTGATCAACGGGCAGCCGCGCAAGCAGGTCCAGACCTGTTACGAGCGCCGCTTGAAAGACAACAACCTGCTTCAGGGCACGATGAAGGTGCTGCTCACGATCGACGCGAACGGAAACGTTCGAGCAATCTCCATCGAGGGATCACTCAACGACCCACAGGTTTATTCCTGCGTGAGGCGCGTGGCCAAGACGTGGAAATTCCCGAAGCCGAGAGGTGGCTGCGTACGCACCGAGGTGCCGTTCCAAATGACGCCCAAGCTGTGAGGGTCTAGGCGTTGGCGAATCGCAAGGCGTCTGCGACGTCGGCCGGGCTGCCCATGAAGACTGGAGTCCGTTGGTGCAGCTCTTTCGGTTGGATCGTGAGAATCCTGCTCTTGCCATCGGAGGCAACGCCGCCGGCTGCTTCGACCACGAACGCCATCGGCGAGGCCTCGTAGAGCAGACGCAGCTTGCCCTTCTTGTTCTTGATGTCGGGCGGGTATACGAAGATCCCCCCGCGAAGCAGCGTACGATGCAGATCTGCCACCATCGCGCCGATGTAGCGCAGCCTGTAGGCCTTCTTTTCAGGCGTGGGAGTCTTGATCCAGTCGACCCACTTCTGAATGCGCTCGTCCCAGTTGTGGTAGTTGCCTTCGTTGATCGAGTAGATGTTGCCGCGCTCGGGAATGCGAATGTTCGGATGCGATAGAAAGAACTCGCCGACGCCCGGGTCGTATGTGAAGCCATCGACTTGACTGCCGGTCGAGTACACGAGCATGTTCGATGAGCCGTAGACGATGTAGCCGGCTGCGACGATGTCGGAGCCCGGCTGCAAGAGGTCCTTCAGCGTTCCGGGCTGTCCTTCGGGCGTCACGCGGCGATGAATCGAAAAGATCGTTCCGATCGACGCGTTGATGTCGATGTTGCCGGAGCCGTCCAGTGGATCGAACTGCAACACGTACTTGCCCTGCGGATACTGCGGCGGAATCGCAATCGGCTCCTCGACTTCCTCACTTCCCATGACGCATACGTGGCCGCCCGCCTCGACGGTGCTCACGATGGTTTGGTTGGCGAACTCGTCGAGCTTCTGCACCTGCTCGCCCTGGACGTTCGTCGTGCCGGTGCGCCCCAGAATGCCCGAGAGCCCTGCTTTGCTGACGCGGCTTCCAATGATTTTCGCCGCCAGCGTGATCTGCTGAAAAAGCCCGGTGAAATCCCCCGTCGCGTCCGGCATGCTCCGCTGGCGGTCGAGCAGGTGACGTTCCAGCGTGGTGCCGATGGGGCTTTCTTTGGGAGGGCCTACCGAAAGTGCGCGGCTCATCGCCCCGGGGCATACCAGAGGGCTTACGCGAGCGCTACATATCCCTAAATTGGGATACTGACCACGCGCTTTTTTACTGTAAACTTACGGTGGCGGGGTAGGGTTGACGAACTTTCGCAATTGGTTGGAGAGCGCACAAAAGCTCCGATCGGGCATCCCTCGGATCCGAGGGGTAGACGGTCTGCCAGGGGTGCTCGTCGAGGGTGAGCTGAGCGTCGTGTATCAGCCGATCGTGTCGCTCCGCACGATGGAGCCGTTTGCCTACGAAGCCCTGGTCCGCAGCAACTCGCCTCACTGGCTCAACCCGCCGAGGCTCTTCGACGAGGCGATCAGCTCTCGATGCGTTGGGGCCCTCGGACGAGCCATTCGCGAGCTGGCGACCACCCACTGCACCGAGATGCCGCTCTTCTTGAACGTGCACCCAAACGAATTCGACGAGTCGTGGCTCGTCCAACCCGACGATCCGATCTTCACGCACGATCAGCCGATCTACCTCGAAGTCACCGAGTCCGTTCCGCTCACTCACTTCGCATACTGCCATAGCGTGCTTCGCGAGATCCGCGGCAAGGGAGTCTCCCTCGCCGTCGACGACTTGGGCGCGGGCTACTCGAACTTGAAGTACATCGTCGATTTGAAGCCTGAGATCGTGAAGCTCGACCGTACCTTGATTGCGGATCTGGCGGAAGACCGGCGTGCCCAGGTGCTGGTCCGCCACATCGTTCGGCTTTGCGACGAGCTCGGCGCCCGCGTCGTCGCGGAAGGAATCGAGCAGGAGACCGAGATGAGGGTCGTCGTCGATTGTGGCGCCCACTATGGGCAGGGCTACTACTTTGCGCGTCCGGCATACCCGGCGCCGGGGGTGAGCTCCACGCCGCAACTGGCGATGAGGCAAGGCGCCTGAGACGTCCCTCAGAACGGAACCGACTGGTAGCTGACGTCGCCGCCTTCGCTCCCCTGGATCTCGAGAATGGCGGTCACGCGCTGTCCTTCCGGCCGCCGTTGCATCGCGACGACCAAGTCGACGGCGCTGCCGACGAGCTGCGCCACGCACGCGCGATCCGCCCCGCCGCAGCCTGCAGTCACCAGAATGCCTTCAATTGCGTCCTTGGAGCTCCAGCAGCGCAAACCCAGCAAGTGGCCCGGCTCGCGGCCGACGACCGCCGTCAACGCCGTCATGATGCTGGCGCCGCTCAGATCACTGATGATCAAGCGCTCGCATCGGAGCCGGGTTCCGTGCTCGATCGCTTCGGCCAACGAGATTCCGGCTTCGGCTGCGGTGAGCGAGACGATGCGCTCGCGATCGATGTCCAAGTCGGGCACCGCCTCGATTGCGACCGTATTTTCGTCTTCCGGGAGCTCCCGCACCAAAGCCGACATCACCTCGCTGACGCCCGATCCATGCGCCCCCGCGACGACGATGTTGCGGCATTCCGCGACGGCTTTCGTCAGATGGGTGGCTGCATCGTTCGTCATCCAGCCATCTTCGGCGAGCTCGGACAGTGACTTGGCGCTGCCCATGCGGAGCTCGATCACCGGGCCACGCATGACCAGCGGCGGCTGCAGAATCGTCAGCTTCGGACCGAAGGTTAGCCGTCCGTAAAGAACCGGTTGGTCTTTCAGTGTTTGACCACTTTGAGCGGCGAGGCGTCGCGCGACTCGCTGGAGCGCCGTCATCGAAGAGAACTTCAGCGAGGTGGAAGCAAGCCCTTCGCCTCCATCGACGAACACGTGCTCCGGCCCATGCACGACCACGGTCCGCACCGACTCATCGGAAAGCACGTCGTCGAGCGCGCCAAGCCCCATCGCCTCGTGCAGAGCGACATGTGCGATGTGCCGCATGTCGACATCCGCATTCACGGCACCCTCGGTTTGCATCTGCAAGAACGTTTCTGCGATGGCGGCACGCATGGCCGACCAGCGCTCTTGGTTCTTCATCGCAGCCGGATCGGTGTTCTCGATATCGATGCGCTCCGCCAGTCGCGCCAACAAGGCTCGAAGCGGATCGACGACTGGAATCGCAGTTTCGGTTCTTGCAAGAGGAGGCGCTTGACCCGTCTCACGCCGCTCGATGCGAGGCGGCAAGCTGGTTGCCCGCGAGTCCTCGGGCCTCGGCGAGGTGCCCAACGAGGCCGCTCGTCTTGCTTCGATGGGCTGCCTGGCCGGTCTGGAGCTACCGGTTGGCATCGAGCGCTGCCTCGGCAGCGCCGGCGGCTCGGAGACCCGTGGGGCTGAGCTCAGGCGCTCCGCGCCGTCGTTGGCGGGCTCGACCGTGAGGATGAAATCAGCGATGTAGATCTTGTCCCCCTGCTTCAGCGGATAGGGGGAGGTGATCTTGCGGCCGTTGACCCAGGTGCCGTTCGTGCTGTTTAGGTCGACGACGATCGCTTGGTTGTCCTTCAGGGTGAGCTTGGCGTGCTGCTTGGACACGTTGCGCTTGGCAAGCACGATGTCGTTGCCCTGGACGCGGCCCACCGTGAGCTCCGGCTTCGAAAAATCGAGCCTCCTCCGCACGCCCCCCTCATCGGTGATCACCACCGCGTACATATCGATGGGATCATTCAAAGGGGGCCCAGGCGTCACGTCAAGAGACTGCCGAGGGTCGCCCCGCCGGCTGAGGTCCCAGCGCCAGAGCCGATCTTGTGGCGCAAGCCCATAATGCCTTGAAATCACGGCGCTTTTTGCATCCGTGAGAGCCAGCGCTGTCCGAATTAGGCCAGTGCAGAGAGCCGCCGCGACGGAATCCGTACCACCCAACGGGTGAACTGCGGTAGCTTAGGCCGCATGCCGGGAGGGTTCCTGATCGTCGAGGACGAGCCGACGTTGGCTCGTACCCTCGCTCGTACTTTTGGGCGGCATGGGCCGGTGGAGGTGGTCCACAGCATGGCCGCCGCCCGCGACAGGTTGGAAGCGCAGCCGGAATGGTTGGGCGTGGTCTTGGATCTGATCTTGCCGGACGGATACGGGCTCGATCTTCTGTCCGAGATTCGCCAAAGGCATGGTGGGTTGCCGGTGCTGGTGCTGACAGGCGAGCTCAATCGCGACGTCGTCAACAAGGTTCAAACGCTGCGCGGGGAGTACGTCTGTAAGCCCGCCTCCGCAGAGAACCTCAATCCGTTCATCCAACTCGCGTTGGCGCAAGCCCGCGTGGACGATGCGGCGATCGGGCAACGCATCGAGCATCTCGCACGCCAGCTCAAGCTCACGCGACGCGAGACCGAGTTGCTGACGCTTTCCGTCGATGGTCTGTCGCGAAAAGAGCTCGCCGATGCGCTCGGGGTGGCAGAGAACACCGTGAAGGCGCAGATTCGTTCGCTTCTCAAGAAGAGCGGTGCGCGTAGCCTCGCCACCTTGGCGCAGAAGGTAATCAAAGGCGCCACGCGCGATACGATCCCGCCCGAAGAGCCTGCAAGCGCTACCGAGTGAGGACCGCTTCGAGCAGCGAGAGATCCTTTTGCACGACGGTCCTGCCTTGCGCGGGCGCTTTGGCGGCGCGACCGCCAGCGAAGATCGCCACCCGCTCCGGGACTGCGCTTTCGATTGCGGTGATCTGCCGTTCGCACTCTGAAGGCTTCAAATTCGTGATGGAAAGTAGGAGTAGCTCCGCCTGGGTGCTCGTCACCGCGTAGCCAATTTCTTCGGCAGGCAAATCCGGTCCGAGATAGAGCACGCTCCACCCGTGCATCGCCGCGAGCATGGCCGCCATGAGCGCGCCGAGCTCGTGGTTCTCTCGCGCCGGTGTTGCGACGACCGCGCGCCGCCGTGCATCCTGCACCGGGTAGAGCCGCATCAATGCAAAGAGCAGCCCACGCGCAACGCTCGAGCAGGCATGCTCGTGCGCGATGCGCAACTCGCCCTTCTCCCAGCGTTCCCCGACTTCGATCAGGATCGGGGCGAGCACTTCCGTGAAGAACTCGGTAGGCTCCGTGCTCAAGGCCGCGCGGGAGAGAATCTGCTCGGCGTCTTCGATGCGCAGCTCTTCGATCGCGTTCATGACCCGCGCGCGGATTGCGGGAAGGTGTTGAGGTACGGGCTCCGCGGTCGCGCCCGGAAGGGCCGCCGCCATTTGACGCAGCTCTGGATCGGGCAACGTGGCGATGCCGCCGATGGAGTGGCCGGACTGCACCAGCCTGTGCAGAATGCGAAGCCGGTTCACATCCGCATCGGTGTAGAGCCGCCCGCCCGCATCGGTCCGCTCCGGAACCACCGCCGAATAACGCTTCTCCCACATGCGGAGCGTATGCGTGGACAGACCGGTCAGCTTGGACACCATCCCCACGCGGTATTTCGCTTCTTGCCCCATGTTCTCCGCTTCGGGTGCGCGCCGCTCGAATTCACGCCTGTTTAGAGACTGTCTAAGACACGTCTATACGCAGGGGTCTCCGCGGGCAAGGCCGTCGTGGGATCAATTTCGGGTCCCCGGGCTTGACGCCCTACCACCCTGAGCTAGAAGCTGGACAAGACCTAGACATAACTTAGACAGGTCGGAGGAGAAATATGATTCGTAACAAGACGTTCTGGATGAGCCTGCTCGCAGCGCTGGCCCTCGGCCTCGTTGGCTGTGACAGCGACAACGGCGAGAACGGCACCGGGGGAACCGGCGGCACAGGCGGCACGGGCGGGATGAACGGCGAGATGGCGAGTGTACGCATTGCGCACTTGGCTCCGGAAATCCCGAGTGCCATGGACACCAACGTCGATATTCTGGTCGACGGCGCGACGGCTATCGAGGACCTCGAATTCGGAGAATCGACCGAGTTCGTGGAGCTCGCGGCTGGGAGCTACACATTCGGTGTCGCCCCTGCTGGTTCGACCGAGCCGGTCCTTGAGATCGACGCGACACTCACCGGGGGACAGATCCTGACGGTTGTCGCGATCCGAAACGTGGTCAATGCCGGTGAGGGGGAGCCTCCTGTAACGGTCCTCCTATTTGACGGCAGCGACGCCGACTTGACCGAAGGTGAGGGCCGAGTCCTTGTCGGTCACGGTGCAGATGACTCGTTGCTCGAGCCAGTGGACGTCATCAACGTCGATGCGTGTCCGCCGGCGGTGCTTGATGATTTCGCATTTGCCGAGGTTGCAGGTCCGCTCGATCTGTCTGCGACGACACTCAATCTGGCCTTCTCCTTGACCAGCACCGGGGAGTGTTCTGCGGATGCCGGGCCTTTGGCTGCGCCGGTCACTCCCGATCTCGTCACGCTTCTCATTGCGGTCGACACAGACACACTTGACCAATCCCTTGCTCCCGCCATCTACGCTCTGATTGGCGACGCAAGCGGAACGATTCCCACGCTCGACCCCTCTCCTTAGTCCTCTTCCTAACCGTAACAGGCGCTTCGGCGCAGGGGCCGCTCTCTTCCCGGTGAGCGGCCCCATTTCTTGTGTGGGTTGACGCACGTGCACGACCCCGGTTAGGACGGCGGCAAGGTGATGGATCGTTCGACATCCTCTGCCGCATGGCCCGGAGCATCGGTCGCTCTGCTCTGGCTGCTGGCGGGATGCACCAACGACGTCTCGATCGGCGATTTGCCCGAGGTCCTGACCGAGCCGGTCCAATGGCTCGATCCCTACGCACAGTCGCCGTCCCGTTTCGGGGTCGTCCCGCTCCATGCCGGCTTCACCCCCGACCCGCGGGTCGTCGGAGGCGTCAGCTCCGGGGAGATTCCAGCCTCGTCCATTCACCGGAAGTGCCGGGGCTGGATCTCCGAAGCGCCGGATTACCTTCTCGATTGCGAGACGGCATTCCTGGAGTTGAACGTGTTTGCGCGATCGCGCCAAGACGTGTTGTTGGTGGTTCGCACACCGGATGGAACGATTCTTTGCAACGACAATCGGAAAGGCACGCGCGACCCTCTGATCCGTGGTTCCTTTCCGTTGGGCAACACCCAAGTATGGGTCGGGATCCAAGAGCAAGGAGCCACCGCGAGCTACCGTCTCGGCTTCTCGGAGACCAAGTGGCAGTCCACTTCGATTCCGTTGCCCGACGACTAACGCCGCCGCCACAGCGCGAGACGCTCCCGGCCCTCCCGTCCTCGGTGCGACCGTTCGACCTCGGTCACCTCGACCTCTTCGAAGGCACTTTCGAAGAGATCACGGACCATCGCGGCGTTGATCGGCCACGGGGGACCTTCGCGCTTGGAGATCGGATCTTCGAATGGAAAGAGCAGCGTAGCCAATAGACCCGAGGGCTTGACCAGTCGCTTCATCCTCTCGCCCCAGCCGCTGCGCTGAGCCGGATCGAGCGCGCAAAAGAACGTGTAGTCCCAGACGAAATCGAACCCTACCTCCGAGTCGTATGCGAAGAAGTCGGTGACCTCGTAGACGACGGTCCCGGGCAGGTCCCGGTGTGCTGCCGCGAATCTGGCGCGTGCCTCTTCGGAAAGATCGAGCCCTACCACCTCTCGATCGGCGCGTGCGAGCGTGGCCAAGTCGTAGCCTGCGCCGCAACCGGGAACGAGCACTCGGCCGGCGGGCACCAGCTCGCGGTCGAGGAGCTCGAGCAACGCCGGGGGTGAGGCACCCGCATCCCAGGGCGTCACGCCGGCCTTCCATGCTTCCTTCCAGTCTACCGGCGCCATGATCCTGTTAGGGAATCAGTCCCTTCTTTCGAGCTGCCTCCCGCACCACGGGCAGGACGGCGTCGTAGGCTGCGGCATTGCACGCGAGGATGCCCGCTCGGTTGCGCATGTCCGTTCCGCCATAGCGATAGGCGTTTCCGGCCAAGTCCGTGAAGCGACCCCCCGCAGCCTCGAGCACTGCTTCGGGGCCGCAAGCGTCCCAGGCGCTCGATCGGTCGGAGATGTGCAGGTAGAGGTCGGCCTTCTGCTCGGCGATCAAGCCTGCCTTGAGACCTACGGAGCCCAAGGCCCTCTCGTGCTCGATACCCAGCTTCCGGACGACTCTGTCGACCGCGCGATTCCGATGCGACCGCGACACGACGAGCCGAAGCCGCCCGGTGTCCGCGACATCGCTGACCTTCAGCTCGCGGCGCGCGCCCCTCTCTTCGAGGTAGGCCCCGGCACCGACTACGCCAGCATAGAGCTTGTCGGTCGTCGGCTGATAGACCACGCCCGCGCTCGACCGGCCATCGATAGCGAGCCCCAGCATGACCGAGAACTCGCCGTTCCTGTCTACGAACTCCTTGGTGCCGTCGAGCGGGTCGACGTACCAGCAACGTCCCGGTTTGAGCGCATCGCTCTTGTCGTCGGTTTCCTCGGCGACGATTCCATCTTCGGGGAACCATTTGCGGAGCTCCCCGACGATGTACCTGTTGGCCTGCATGTCGGCTTCGGTCACCGGATCCGAACGTCCCTTGTACGACACGCTGAAATCGGTTGCATAGACGTTCATCAAGATGGCGCCCGCGTGTCGCGCGATCCGGGCGGCCTCCGTGATCTCCCGATCCAGCATCTCGAGCCTCTATCATGGCACGATCGAGGCGCCACCGCTCATGCGACACTATGCTGCAACAATCCAGCCAACACGGCGGCGACTTCGTCGACGCCGTCGAGCACGACCGCTGCCTCCGAGGGAGCGCCTCGCCGTTCGTCGGACTGCACGAACACGCCGACGCCGTTCTGTGATGCGAGCTCGATTGCTGGAATGTCGGTGAGATCGTCACCGACGAAGAAAACGGAGCTTGCACCACTGCGTCTCAGAATCTCACGGACCGCATTGGCCTTGTCGTAGGGAACCGCCTCCGCTTCACGCAGCGCTTTGCCATGGCGGACGTGGAGCCCGAGGCTTCGCGCGAGGGCGTCTGCTTCTTCCAGCAACCGTTCGGCGCGCTCGGGATTGGTCTCCGCGATCGGCCGGACATGGAGCGCGACGGCCTGAGGCTTGTACTCGATGAACGCATCCGGCGCGTGCTCGGCTACCCATACGCGAAAACGATCGAGGGCCTCGCGCTGCTCCGGCGTCAGGATTCGCTCCGCCGGAGCTTCCCCGGGAGCGAGCACCAGGCCTCCGTGCTCCACGGCGCGCCATATTCCTTCGAGTTGCTCCATGCGTTGCAGCGAGCGCAGATCGCGACCCGTGATCAGTGCGAGCTCGAGGTCTGGCGCTCGAGCCAAGGCCGCCAACATGGACAGCGTTTCGGTTGGAATTTCGGCGCTCTCGGGGTCACGCACGATCGGCGCCAGGGTGCCGTCCACGTCGAGCGCCACCAGCAGCGGACGCTCTAGCTCCGTCAAGCGGCGCAGCAAGAATTCCACCCGGCTCACGTGTCCTCCAGGGCAGCGATGTACGAGTCGGCCCAGCGGTGCACATCGAGGCGCATCACCTCCGAGCGCAGCGCCCGCATGCGTTTCTGCCTTTCGTTTGGCTTCATGGTCAGCGCACGGTGCATGGCGCCGGTCGTGGATTCGACGTCGTACGGATTCACCAGCACCGCACCTTTGAGATGCTTCGAGGCACCTGCGAATTCGCTCAACACGAGCACGCCATTCTCGTCGGCACGCGCAGCGGCGTACTCGTGCGCCACCAGATTCATTCCGTCGCGCAAGGGCGTGACCAACGCCACGTCTGCCGCTCGGTAATGCGCAAACAAGGCCCGCCGGCTGAGATTCCGGTACAGATAGTGTACGGGTACGCGGCCGGTCTCTGCGTAGCGGCCGTTGATGTCGCCCACCATTCTGTCGATCTCCCTTTTCAGATCCGCGTAGGCTTTCACGTCGGTGCGGCTCGGAACCATGACCTGCACCAGCGCGTATCGGGTGCGAGCACCCCTGTCTTTGCGGAGCAGCCCTTCAAACGCAGCGAGCCTTTCCGGGATTCCCTTGGTGTAGTCGAGGCGATCCACACCGAGAATGATCTGGCGGTTCCCCATCAGCTGCCGAATCTGCGCGGCCTGCTCTCCGATCTCGGGGTCGGTGGCAAGCGCCTGCGACTCCTGCACCGGGATGCCGACGGGCTCGGCGACCGTTCTCACGGTTCGGCCGCGGTACTCGATCCCATCCGGGGTCACGGGGTGGACCGTAAAGCGCTCCACGCACTGCCGAAAGTGGTTGGCGTATTCCGGAAGATGAAAGCCGAGCACGTCGGCGCCGAGCAACCCCTCCAGAAGCTCCTCGCGCCACGGGAGGATGCCAAAGGTATCCGGGGGCGGCCACGGGATGTGGCAGAACCACCCGATGCGCGCCTTGGCGCGCTTGGTCCGGACCAGGCCGGGCACGAGCATCAAGTGATAGTCCTGGATCCAAATCAAATCGCTCGAGCCGCTTGCTGCGAGCGCGGTGTCGGCAAATTCCTGGTTGGCGCTCACGTAGCTCGACCAGGAAGCGTCGCCCACCTGGATGGTCGGCTCGAAGCCGTGTAGCAGCGGCCAGAGGACGGCATTCGAAACCCCTTCGTAGAATCCGCTGCGCTCGGATCCCTTCAATGAAACGTGGGCCAGCTCGTAGGCGAGCTTGGGCGCGGGAATGGTGACTGACCCGAAGTCCCGCGCAGGCCTGGAGCTCACCCAGACGCCGCCGCGTTTCTGCAAAACCGGATGCAATGCGGTCACCAGGCCGCCCGCGGAACGAACCCAACGTTTGCCCCCCTCGCGCCGGTAGGCACCTCGGTTCGATACGACAACCAGCTTTCGGCGCTTTGTCGCCATCGGTGTGCAGTGTAGTCTGCAAGAGGTCATGGACCCAGTTCAGTTTCTTCAAGGCCGTACGCGCGAAACCGACATCCGTCGCGATGCCGCCGGCCGATGGTTCAATGGCGCGGATCCCATCACCCATCTGCAGCTCACGCGCGCCTTCGATGGTTGGATCGACCGGGCCGAGGACGGGCGCTTCTGCTTGAGCAACGCGATCAACTGGGCTTACATCGAGGTCGAGGGACCGGCATACTTCGTCAAGGACGTGGAGGCATCACCCCGGGGGATCACCCTCTTGCTTTCCGGCGACCTTCGCGAGCCGCTCGATCCAGAGTCGCTCCGCCAGGGGCCCGACGGCTCCCTCTGGTGCACGGTTCGGGAGGGCCGTTGCCCCGCCCGCTTCGAGAGCTTCGCGCTGGTCAAGATGAGCGACTGGATTCGAGAGGATGAGGAAGGGGTGTATCTGCTGGTCGGCGGGCGGGAAGTGCGTCCGCCCGAGGAGCGGCATCCACTTTCGCTCGGGCTCGAAAAGCGCTAGAGCCCCCGCGTGACTCGACGTGAGCTCGTCGCAACCGTCATCGTGGCGGTGATCGCGTTTCCCCTGATGTTCATCTTCACCGGCGCCATCATCGACGCCCGGGCCCGCGCGCGGGAAGCGCCATTTCGGGCCGTTCTCGGCAACGCGCGGTTCGAGCAGCTCATGGCCGGCGAAGTAGGGGTGCCGCACTACCTCGGGGCGTCGCTCCTGGCACCCGACTTCACCCTTCCCATGCAAGGCGGAGGACAGTGGTCCCTTTCCGAGCATCGCGGAAAGGTCCTCGTGATCAACTTCTGGACAGTCACCTGCCGCCCTTGCATCCAGGAGATGCCGACCCTCGAGCTCCTGGCGGAGATCACCGAGGATTGGAACGACGTCGAGGTGGTGGCGATATCCACCGATCGAAGCTGGGACGAGGTGGAGACGATCATTGCCGCGAGCTCGAAGATCACCAGCCTGCTCGACTCGGAGCGGGAGGTGGTCACCGGGAAGTTCGGCACACGGCTCTTTCCGGAGACTTGGATCATCGACGGCGATGGCGTCGTCCGGTTCCGCTTCGACGGAGCGCTCGACTGGTCGGACCCGGTGGCTCTCGATCTGATTCGGGCGTACCGCTGAGGAACGTCAGGTTTCCGCGAGCAAGTAGCGGGAGACCCAAACGCCGAAGCCGATGAACAACAGGTCGAACGCGGTCAGGATGCGCACCCAGCCGAGAACCTCGTCGAGCGTCGCTCCCGCGAACAGCTCTCGTGTCGCCACCGCTGCGGCCAGTAGAGCGGGCGCCACCAATGGAAAGACCAAGACGCTCAACATCAGATCGCGGGCTCGCGTGCGGATGCCGACCGCGGAGAAAAGCGCGGCAGTCGCGACGAAGCCCACCGATCCCAAGAACACCAATGCAATCAACGGCAGCATGATGCCGCTCGGCTCGATCTGGAAGAAAACCAAACAGAGCGGAACCAGCAAGAGCTCGATTGCAAACAACAGAATCAACGCGCTCAAGGTCTTGCCCACGTAGATCGCGGCCCGGGGAATCGGCGCGAGCAACAGGCCGAAGATCGCGTCGTTCTCGCGCTCGAGGGACCAACTCCGTCCAATCAGCAGAATTCCGCAAAAGAGGATCGAGATCCACAGCACGCCTGGTGCGACCCTCGGAGAGCTGACGGGGTCCGTGTAGAACGCGAGCGACCCGAGCGTCACGACCAAGATCGCGAACAGGCCCGTCGACGTCAGGATTTCCTTGGTGCGCAGCTCGAGCTGCAGGTCCTTTCGCGCTACCAGCCAGGCTGCTCTGAGCAGGCTCATGCGCCGCGCTCCACCAGCCGCCCCCGCTCCATGTGCAGAATGCGATCCGCGACTTTCTCGGCAAACTCCTCTTCGTGGGTGACGATGATCACGATGCCTCCTGTTCGTCGCTCTTGCTCGATCAGAGCGATGAGCGACCTCGTGGAGCGCGTGTCGAGCCCGGTGGCCGGTTCGTCCATCAACAGCAGTCGCGGCCGGTGCAAGAGCGCACGGGCGATGGAGACCCGTTGGGCCTGTCCGCGGGAATAGGTTCGAACAGGGCGATCCCAGTAGTCGCGAAGCGCGAGCGCGTCGCCGAGGTCGGTCGCGCGCTCGGCAGCATGGGAAATCCCCTGAAGCTTGGCCGCCAGAACCAGGTTTTCGTGCCCGCTCAGACCCGGATAGAGCTGCAACTGATGCGCCACGAAACCGATGCGACCTCGTAGCTGGTCGGCGTGGGCAGGCCCGTAGCCGCCGTAGCGGATCTCGCCTCGCGTCGGATGAGCCAATAGCGCCAGGAGCCAAAGCAGCGTCGACTTGCCCGAGCCGTTTGCGCCTTGGATTGCCGTCACCGTGCCGGCGGCGAAATGCAAGTCCACTCCGGCGAGCGCAAGCGTCGGCCCGTAGGACTTGGCCAGGCCGGTGACCAACACGTCTTCAAAATCGAGCTCCACCGGTCCGCACTCTAGAACAAGTCTCGCACAATGCCGTCAAGTTTCAGCCAGTGCGGCTGTGGAACGCGCAGCCACCGTCCGCTCCGCACGAGCCGACCCGTTTCGAGCGCGCCCTGGATGGCGCGCTCGCGTCCTTCTTCGGGATCGCTTGCGGCTCTTTGGCGTGTCGCTTCCAAATCCATTCCCTCGACGGTGCGCAAGCCGAGCATGAGAGACTCTCGAATGATCTCCTCCGGACCCAGCGTCTCCACCTCGGTTTCGAGCGTCCCCCCACAGAGATAGCGTTGCGGGTTGGGGTCGTTGCGCCAACGCCTAGCACGGCCCGGCCCCTCATCGAGGCAGCCCACAGCACCGGCTCCGAGCCCCACGTAGGCCCCCCCGCGCCAGTAGTGGAGGTTGTGCCGTGATTCCTCACCCGGGGCCGCATAGTTCGAGACCTCGTAGTGACCCCAACCTAGCTCGCAAAAGCGTGCCTCGGCATGCTCGAAGAGCTCGGCGTAGCGTTCTTCGGACGCGACCTGCAGCTTGCCCGCGCGATGAAGCGAGCCGAACATCGTCTTTTCTTCGATGGTGAGGGCATAGGCCGACACGTGACGCACACCCGTATCGACGACGCGGTGAATGTCTTCGCCCAGCTCTTCCGGCGTTTGCTCCGGCATTCCAAACATGAGATCGGCGCTCACGCGGGGCATCTCCGCGATTGCATCCCTGAGCGCCCCGATCGCCTGTGCGCGGTCGTGCAAGCGCCCGAGAAACCGAAGATGGTGATCTCGCAGAGACTGGACGCCGATGGAGAGCCGGTCCACGCCGGCCTCGCGCAGTGCCGCCGCTCCTCGCCGATCGAGCGAGCTCGGATTGCATTCGACCGTGACCTCCAAGTCATCAGCGACCTCTTCGAATGCGTGCCGAATCGCCGTCAGCACTCGTCCGAGCGCGCCCGGCGCCCAGAGCGACGGCGTGCCGCCCCCGAAAAAAACCGAGACGAGCTTGCGGCCTCGAAGGTCTGCGGCCCGCAGCCCGAGCTCGCGCTTCAGGGCGTCCGCATATGCCTCATGCGGCAGCAATTGCTTGCGGATGGGCTCGGTCGCGAAGTCGCAATACGGGCACTTGCGGGCGCACCACGGGAAATGGACGTAGACGGAAGTCTTGGTGGCTTCACTTGACATGAAACGGGTGCGGCGGGAGGTATACTCTGTTTTCCCCAAGTGGGTGCCCGATGACTTTGCCCGTGTTTCCATCGCTGCGAATTTCGGCTGATGCGCTGACTCCGCAGGGCAGCTTCGCCGAGGCGCAGGCAGCGTTCTTGAGGCCGGATCCGGAGCGCGTAGCAACGCTCACCAAGCTCTTGCGTGAGAAAAACGCCGGCGTGGTCGCGCACTTTTACATGGACCCGGAGCTCCAGGGCGTGCTTTCAGCGTGCGATTGGCCGCACATCTACGTGTCGGACTCCTTGGCCATGGCCGATCGTGCGATCGCGATGGCGGACCAGGGCGTGAGCACCATCGCCGTCCTCGGTGTCGACTTCATGAGCGAGAACGTCCGGGCCATGCTCGATGCGTCGGGGTACGAGCACATTCCGGTGTATCGAGTCGCGACCGATCCGATTGGATGCTCGCTCGCAGAATCCGCCGAGGCTCCGGCGTATGGCGCCTACCTGATGAAGGCGGCGGAAACTCCTCGGTCCCTGCACGTCATCTACATCAACACCAGCCTGGTCACCAAGGCCAAGGCGCATGCCATCGTTCCCACGATTACCTGTACCTCGTCGAACGTGGTCCAGACCGTGCTTCAGGCAGCCGCCCAGATTCCCGGCGTCCACATCTGGTTCGGGCCCGATACGTACATGGGCGACAATCTCGCGCACATGTTCGAGGCCTTGGCGAAGCTGCCGGACGCGCAGATTCGCCAGCTCCATCGCGCGCACGACCAGTCGTCGATTCGGTCGCTCTTACCGCGATTTCACTACTTCGAGCAGGGCACCTGCATCGTGCACCACATGTTCGGGCGGGAGGTCGTCCAGCTCGTCCGGGAGCACTACCCCGACGTCTTCGTGACCGCGCATCTCGAGGTGCCCGGAGAGATGTTCGCGCTGGCGTTGGACGCGCAGCAACATGGCAACGGCGTCGTCGGCTCGACCTCGAACATTCTCGCGTTCGTCTTGGGCAAGGTCGACCAGGCGATTGCGCGGGGAGAGCAGAGCAACCTGCGATTCATTCTGGGAACCGAGGCAGGAATGATCACGCCCATCGTCCGCCAGGTGCAGGAAAAGCTCCGGGACTATGCATCGGAGGGCGGTCCGGAGATCACCGCCGAGATCATCTTCCCGGTCGCCAGCGAGGCGATCGCCCAGGATGCGCGAAGCGAGCTCGCCGTCGTCCCGGGCGTGGCCGGGGGAGAAGGGTGCTCGACCGCGGGCGGGTGCGCGACCTGTCCCTACATGAAGATGAACTCGCTTCGGGCGCTGATTTCGTTGCTCGAGCGCGTCGACGTCGAGCCGGGATCGAACCTCGTGCCGTTCGAGCCTCGCAAGTACGTCCAGGAGATTCGTGGTCGGACCGCTGCCGACCTCGGTGGCGAGCCGATCCTGCACATGCGCGCCTTTCAGCGCTCGGGCGAGCTGCCCGAGGCGTTGGTGCAGGACGTCCTATCCCGGACCCGCGCGCCCGCGCGCTCGCAAAGTTGAGCCTAAGGGTGCGTTTTCAGCAGGGAAACCGGTCTTGACCGGCCCAGAAGCGTGCTTATGTTCCCGAGGTCAGCCACTCCGAAGAGGCCATGACCAAGCCTGACTACTACGAAGTCCTCGAGGTTTCCCGCGAGGTGACGACGACGGAGCTCAAGCGCGCCTACCGAAAAAAGGCGCTCGAGTACCACCCCGATCGAAACCCCGACAATCCGGAGGCCGAGGAGAAGTTCAAGGTCTGCGCGGAGGCTTACGCTGTCTTGAGCGATCCGCAGAAGCGGCAGATGTACGACCGCTTCGGTCACGCCGGCCTCGGAGGCGCAGCGGCGCCCGGCTTCGGCGACATCGGCGATGTCTTCAGCCAGTTTCAGGATATTTTTGGCGACCTCTTCGGAGGCGCCGGAGGCTTCGGCTTTGGCGGGTTCGGCCGGCGGAGACGCGACCCCAACGCACCGATGCGCGGCGCCGACGTGCGAACGGATCTCCGCTTGTCTCTGAGAGAAGCAGCATTCGGCACGACCAAGCAGATCGACCTTTCGCACCCCTCGCCCTGTGAAGCCTGTCGCGGCACCGGAGCCGAGGGCGGTGAGCTCGTGGCATGCACGACCTGCGGCGGTCGAGGCCAGGTCGCTCGCGCGCAAGGGGCATTCGTGTTGTCGACGACCTGTCCGACGTGTCGCGGTCGCGGCATGCAGGCCAAGGCGGCATGTGCCGAGTGCCACGGAGCGGGTGAGGTGCAAACCGAACGGGTCGTGAAGATCAACATCCCGTCCGGTGTCGACACCGGGCAGAGCCTCCGGTTGAGCGGCCGCGGTCAGGAAGGCACGCGCGGGGGACCTGCAGGCGACCTCTACGTGACGGTTCACGTCGATCGGGACGACGTCTTCGAGCGCCAGGGCTTCGACCTGGTGCACCGGTTGTCCGTGACTTACCCGCAGGCGGCCCTCGGCGCCAAGATCGAGGTGCCGGCCTTCGAGGAAGACCAAGAGGCCGCTCAAACCTTGAAGATTCCCTCGGGCACCCAGCCGGGCGAGACGCTGACGATCCGAGGCGGGGGAGTCCCGAGGCTGAACGGCCGCGGCCGCGGTGATCTGCTCTGCGTCGTCGAGATCGAGGTGCCAAAGCACCTCACGCGAGAACAGAAGCGGCTCCTGAAGGACCTAAGCCGAACCTTCGAGCCCTCCTGAGAAGCGCTGGAGACACCTCGCTTCAAGGTGTAGGCTAGTCTCTCCGCGCGTGGGGACGCCCCACGGAGATCATCATGCAGCCTCTGTCCGGACTCGACTCGTCTTTCCTCTACCTCGAGGACGCTCATCAGCCCATGCACGTGGGCAGCGTGCTCGTGTTCGAAGGGTCGATGGACTTCGCCAGCTTTCGAGCCACCATGGCCTCGCGTATTCACCTCGTGCCGAGGTTGCGTCAGCGCTTGGTCATGGTGCCATTCGGGATCGGCAAGCCCTATTGGGTCGAGGATCCTTCCTTCAATCTCGACATGCACTTGCACCACGTGGCCTTGCCGAGCCCCGGAAGCTGGAAAGAGCTCCGAAGGCTTGCCGCCCGGATCTTCAGCGTGCCTCTCGATCGCACCCGTCCCTTGTGGGAGATGACCTTCGTCGAAGGGCTAGACAACATCCCGCAGGTTCCACCGGGCTCGGTGGCCACCATCAACAAGATCCATCACGCGGCGATCGATGGCGTCTCCGGGGCCGACATGATGGGCGTGCTGCTCGACTCGACCAAAGAGCCGCGCCACTTCAGCCCGCCTCCGCCACGCGCGGTTCCTCCGGTTCCGAACGAGCTGCAGGTCCTGGCCCACACCGCGCGCAAGATCATGCGCAAGCCCACGGAGATCAAGAGGGTAGCCGGGGAGGTGGTCGAGGCGGTGCGCGCCACGTCCCGCATTCGGGAAGGAGGCGTCGAAGCGCCTCCCACACCAATGTCGGCCCCCACGACGCCGATCAACCACACGATTACGGGACAACGGGTTTGGAACACCGCTCTCTTGGAGCTCGATCGCGTCAAGAACATTCGAAAGATCATGGGTTGCACGCTCAACGACGTGGTGGTTGCCATTTGCGCAGGCGCGCTTCGCCGCTACCTGGACGAGAAGGGAGCGCTTCCCGACGAGGCGTTGATCGCCATGGTGCCGATTTCGACGCGCGCCGAAGACGAGCACGGCCAGATGGGCAACAAGGTATCGGCCATGCTGATCGGCCTCGCCACGGACATCGCCGACCCCGTGGAGCGGCTCAAGGCGATCCAGGAGCACAGCGAGGGGGGCAAAGCGTTCGAGCAGGCGGGGACGGGCCGCGTTTTCGTCGATCTCGCCGAGTTCATCCCGTTTGGGCTCGCGAATCGCGTGCTGCGGCTGTACTCGCGGTTTCGCATGTCGGAGATGCACAAGCCGATCTTCAACGTGGTCATCACCAACGTGCCCGGTCCGCAGACCGACCTCTACATGGCGGGTCACAAGCTGCTCGCCACCATGGGCATGGCGCCTCTCGTCGATGGCATGGGCTTGCTGATCACGGTGCTGAGCTACAACGGGGTCCTTTCGATGAGCCCCGTGTCGTGTCCTGCGGTCATGCCCGACTTGGACGTCTTCGCGCGCTACCTGCGCGAATCCGCCAACGAGCTCGAGGCTGCCGTGCTTCCGCTTCGGCCCCCCGATACCAAGCGAGACGAAGCGCGCGCCCGCGCCGTCGCCGAGATCACCGCCGCATTCATAGACCAGATGCGCTCCACGCTGGAGCAGGCTCCGAAAGACCGATCAATCGGCAAGGGGACCTTCCACCTCCGCATCACGGGAGATGGGGATCGGACCTGGATGATCGATCTGCAAGACCGAAGCGTCACCGAGGGAAACGGGCGTCCAGCCGATGCGACGCTGACCATCCGAGACGCCCACTTGGCCGAGATTCTCAAAGGCAAGCTCGACCCACAGATCGCATTCGTGCAAGGAAAGCTCCGCGTGGACGGAGACGTGAGCAAGGCAATCGAGTTCGGCGCGCTCCTGCCGAAGGTGATCGCCTGACCCTCAGCGCAGGGCGCTGAACCGTTGTGGGCTGGCGGCGCCGGGCAGCCGAGGATGAAGCTCCGGCAGCTGCTCGTGCGCGAGCCACTGATAGACCCCGTAGGTCTGAAGCACGCGCCGCGTGTAGCGGCGGGTCTCGTCATACGGGATCTCTTCGATGAACACGTCGAGCGGACGCCTCGAGTCCTCTTCCAACCAGCGGCGTACCGCCCCTTCGCCTGCGTTGTACGCAGAAGGCACCAGGGCGGGATTCTCTTCGAGGTGATCCCAGAGCCACGCCATGTAGCGCGCGCCGATCTTGAGGTTGACCTCGGGCTTCTTGAGGGTGCGGGGCGTCGCCTTCTCGCCGACTTCGTCCGCGAAACGCTTGGCCGTCGGCATGATGAGCTGCACGAGGCCATAGGCCTTGGCCCAGGACACGGCCTCCGGATCGAACGAGCTCTCCTCGCGGGCCACGGCGCGCACGAACGAAGCGGGAATTCCCTGGTCCTCGGCGATTCGCTCGATCAGCGGCGAGAAGGCTTGGGGATAGGTCGCATCCCAGATGAGCCGTCCTTCACCCTTCGGAAGCAATCCCTCGAAATCTTCGAAGTGCGAGCGGATGACGCCGCTCAGCTTGGTCTCGGCACCCGCATGTTGAAGAAGAACCGCGCCCACGACGGCAAGCTCCGGGTTCACATCGGAGCCGACCATGCGAAGCGATGTCATCTCCGCCGAAGCGTAGGTGATCTCGTTCACGGCCAACAGCTCGACCATCCGGGAGAAGGCCGGCTCGTCGAACTCCTCGCGCCAGGCAAAGACCATCCGGGTGTGCTCTCCTCCCGAACGCATCTCTTCGAGGATCGCCTTGGCCCGTTCGGGAACAATCTCCGCGATGCGCCACAAGGCCTGTTGGGCGTAGTAGCGAAGCGGCCATCGCTTGACGATTTCCGCGTAGGCCTCCACCGCATCGATGCGTTGACCCATCTCGAACAGCGCCCGGGCTCGCCAGTAATTGGCGCGGCCGGTGATCCCTTCTTCTTGTTCGTCGGCGCGGCGCTCGACGAGGTCGTCGAAGCGGTCGAAGGCCGCGCGGTACTCACCGGCTCGGAGCTCGATCCAGCCGAGCTTGAACAGCGCTCGCGGCCACATGTCGCCTTCCGGGTATCGCCTCGGAATGGAAGCCAGCCGGGCGCGGGCTTCATTCACCTGGCCGTTTTCGAGCTCGGCCAGCGCCGCTCGATAGCTCGCGTCGTCCGCGAGGCGGTGCCCTGGCGCTTGTGCCTCGAGCTTCTCGAACTGCCGAATCGACTCAGCCCACTGCCCGACGCGGCCATAGGCGCGAGCAGCGTGATACCGGGCCCACGCGCCGGTTTCGAGGCTCAAGGGTCGCGTGCAGTGGTCGGCGACCTCCCGCATCACCGGAGCGCCCCGGGTTCGCTCGCGGTCTTGAAGGAGGGCTCGTCCTTGCTGGTAGCGTGCTTTGCACCAGACGTGGCTGCCTGTCTTGAGATAATTGACGAGCTTCCCGAAGAGCCGCTCGGCCTCGCGGTAGCGCTTGGCTTCGTAAAGCGCTTCGGCCTTCTCCAGGCTCTCCTGCATCCGCGGCCGAATGGATTGAGTCGATGAAGCGGCCGTGAGCTTCCCATCGACTAGCGCGAGCTCGTCCTCGCTTTGACGGGACCCTTCGATGCGCGCCTTGATCGAACGAGCTTGCGGACCGCCGGCCCAGTCTCCCGTGAGGGCTCGCGCGATCTCAGCCGCCGTGGAGGGATCCTTGCGCTCGAGCAGGGACGCGCGCTTGAGCTTCGCCCACGGCGCGAGCGGGTGATTGAAGGTGCTGAGGGTCTCCAAATGAGCGAGTGCGACGTGCTGATAGCCGTCCTGCAGCGCAGCGACGGCAGCCAACCAGTGAAGCCGCCCCTTGTCGCGGGCGCCGGCGCTCGGAAGCGCGGCTTCAGCCACCTCGCGCGCTTTTCCGGGGTTGCCCTTGTCGAGTTGCCTTCGGACCTGCATCACCGGCGACTTGTCGGAAAGCGCTACGATGACCGGGTCGAGCACCTTCGGCGCAGGCGCAGGTGCAGGCACTGTCGCTGCGGACGCCTTCGGCGCAGCCGGCTCGGGCTCGCTTGGCGGAGGCCACACCTCGCGTCGTACGTTTTGCTGCTGATGACACGCCACCAGCAGCCCGATGCACGTGGCGAAGGGCCAAATCCGCTTCATCTCAAGAACCCTAATGAGTCCGCAGACCGCGGGCAAGTTCGCTAACGGGTCACGCGTTCGCCGCCTCTGCGGCCCCGTGATAAGGACACCCCACGTGAGCTACAGCCTGCAGATCGGCGTCCGGTACCTACGCTCGAAGAAGCGCGCCACGGTCTCGATGATCACCTTGATCTCCATCGTGGGCGTCGCCCTCGGAGTCGCGGCTTTGCTGGCGGTGCTTTCCATTACCACGGGATTCGAGCAGGCGTTCCGCGACAAAGTGCTCGGCGTCAACGCCCACGTGTTGATCTTGAAGTACGGCCGCGAGTTTCGGGACTATCGCGAAGTCTTGGCCACCGTCGGTGAGATGCCCGAGGTGGCCGGGGTCGCGCCGTTCTCGATCGACGAGATGATGCTTACCAAGGGGGAGCGCCGCGCCGTCGTCCTCGTCAAAGGGGTGACTCCGGAGGGGGTCCGCACGGTGCTCGACCTGCCTCATCAGATGGTCGCGGGCACGCTCGAAGGCCTGCGCCGTCCCGGGGTTGCGCCGACCGGCGGCACAGCTCCAAAGCCCGCCGACGATTGGCAGTGGCTTCGCGACTTGCGGGACGCCGGTGGCGAGATTCCACCGCCGGACACCGCCCGACCCGAGGAGCCCACGAGAGCCGATGCCACCGAAGAGCCCGCCCGGCGAAAGACCTTCTGGGAAGAGGAGCAAGAGCGGCGGCAAGCTCAGCGGGAAGCAGCGCGAAGGGCACGGCGTCCGGACATCGGAAAGGTCGCAAAGCCGAGCGAGATCGAGGCGATGCTGGCCGATCTCGACGAGGAGGAGCTCGTGCTTCCGGACGACCCGGCCTGGGAAGCGGGTCTTTCGCAAGGCGAGGCGCGGGAGCCCGTCGAGACCTTGCCCGGCATCATCGTCGGAAAGACCCTTGCCGAGGACCTCGGCCTAGAGCTCGGCGACCGCGTCACGCTGATCTCGCCGCTGGCCGCGCTGGGGCTCGCTCTCGAGCCGGGTGGCCAAGCGACACGGTCGCGCGAGTTTCGGCTGATCGGCGTCTTTCAGGCCGGCTTTCAGGAGTACGACTCCGGCCTCGTCTACACCGATCTCTACGATGCCCAGCGCCTCTTCGACGAAGGCGACAATGTCACCGGGGTCGAGCTGCGCGTGCGCGACTTGGACACGTCGTACGAGCTCGCCCGTCGCATCGAGCAAGACCTCGGCGGCGCGTACCACTGCCTCGACTGGTCGGAGCTCAACCGCAACCTGTTCACCGCCCTCGAGGTGCAGAAGATCGCGCTCACGCTGGTGATCGCCACCATCATCTTCGTGGCGGCGTTCAACGTGATTGCGACGCTGATCATGATCGTGCTCGAAAAGAAGCGCGAAATTGCGATTCTCAAGGCGATGGGCGCCACCGACGCCACGGTGCTGGGCGTCTTCATGGTGCAAGGCGTGGTCATCGGCGTCATCGGCACGCTGGTGGGCGTCGTGGTGGGAGGCGGGCTCGTGACCTATCTCGATCGGATCCGCTTTCCGCTCGATCCGAAGGTCTACCTCATCGATCACCTTCCGGTCGTGCTGAACCCCTCCGTTTTCGCAGTGACCATCGCGATCGCGCTCCTGATCTGCACACTGTCGACGATTGCGCCTTCCTGGTGGGCTGCTCGCATGCTGCCCGTGGAAGGGCTTCGCTACGAATGATGCGCTCCAGTTTCCTCTCGACGTGGTAGGCTGCGCGGCCATGATGCGTAGTTGGCATTGGGTAGTTGCGGCGGGCGGGCTCGGCGTGTGTGCAATCGGTTGCGGAGACGACGGGTCTTCGGTTTCCGCAGTCAGCGCGAGCCTCGGCTGTGAGAGCGGAACACTCGGTGCGAGCGTCACGCACGTGGATCTGGAATTCGACGGCGAGATGCGGAGCTACGAGCTCCACGTGCCGCCGAGCTACGACGGGGTCACGCCGTTGCCGCTCGTGTTGAGCTTCCACGGGTTCACGTCGAGCGGTTTGGTGCAACAGGAAAGCACCGAGATGAACGGCCTTGCCGACCGTGAGGGATTCCTCGTCGCCTATCCGAACGGCCTCTACAGCTCCTGGAACGCCGGCAGCTGCTGCGGGATGTCGGCGGAGATGAACGTCGACGACGTAGGGTTCACCCGCGCGCTCATCGAAGACCTGGGCGCCCGCGGCTGCATCGACGAGCTCCGCGTCTACGCCACCGGCATGTCGAATGGCGGGTTCTTTTCATATCGCCTGGCCTGTGAAGCCGCAGACCTCATCGCGGCGGCGGCGCCAGTTGCCGCCGTCATGGGCGTCGACGACGTCACATGCACGCCTTCGAGGCCGATTCCCATCCTCGCGCTCAATGGCACGGGCGATCCCCTCGTTCTCTACGACGGCGGAGGCCCCAACGGCTCACCGAGTGTCGCCGAAAGCGCGGCCGGCTGGATCGAGCGAAACGGCTGCACTGGGGAGCCATTCGTCTCTTACCAAAACGGAGACGCGACCTGCGAGACCGTCGATCAGTGCGACGCCGGCGTCAGCGTCACCCTCTGCACCATCGAAGGCGGCGGTCACTGCTGGCCCGGCTACCCCTGCCGTCTCGACGGCCTCGGCGAGAGCACGACCGACATCGACGCCAACGAGGTGATGTGGGAGCTCTTCGAGAGCACCTCGCTACCCCAGTAAAAAGCCGGCAGTTCGGTTTTTTCGGGGGTCGACCGGCGCAGTGCCAGGGCTTTGCCAAGGTTGAAGTCGTGGGTTCGAATCCCATTTCCCGCTCTAAGATTGGTTAGTCGTTACGGGTAGTTTCGCGTCGGCTGATATTTCGAGCATCGTCCCCGGTTTGGGAACATTCCACACGATGTTCCACTTTTGGGGCCGTCGACCAACGCGAAAGCGCGGTCGACTGCGCCTTGCTTCTCCTCGCGCTCGATGTGCGTGTAGTGAAGGAACATCTCTTCCGTCGCGTGCCCGATCATCGAACGTGTGATCGCGCCTGAAGCCACTTGGCGGAGGATGTTGTTCCAGGTTCGGCGAAAGCCGTGAAGGGTCAGAGAGATCGTCTATGATGCTCGCAGAAACCGCCGCTGCGGGAGTCTAATGTCAGACGTGCCAACGCAGGCTTCGGACCAGCTTATCACCGTTCGGATGAGTATTGGAAGAGCTTTGGCGAAGGGCGCCAAGTTCAACCTCTACATCTTTCTTCTGGTCTTGCTCCCGGGCTGTGGCCCGGCATTATCGAAGTGATTCCCGCAAGGCGCTCGCCCACTGAATCGGATTGCGAATCCCGGTGTATACGGGGGTCACTTTCTTCTTGATATTCAGCAGCTCATAGACGCCGATCTGGGCCGATCGGGTGGAGTAGTCGACCAGGAAAACGC
>Ga0111159_1043_pt1 | contig 26839 bp, 27 predicted proteins | sample DeeMarSeWOR28_12_FD_80259 | JGI IMG/M metagenome (GOLD analysis project Ga0111159, IMG submission 80259) | Myxococcales bacterium SG8_38 | reverse complement strand
GACAACATCGGTTTGAGAAACGCCGCCATCGAAGTGTTGGGAATGGTTGCCCAAGGGAAGGCTCGGAAGTTTGCGGAAGCTTGTGACCGCGCAGAGCCGACGGTCCGTAAGTTTCTCGGCGAGGCCATGGGAAAGACGCGCGATCCCCAGATGATCGAGAATCTACGAGCGCTCTTGCTCGGCCCGGACCCCAACGCAGCCGCCGCGGCCGTGGAGGCCTTGGTCTGCATCGGGGGCAGCCGCGCAGAGTCGCTGCTGAGAGAGAAGCTGTCGACCCCGGATCTCTTCGTTCGGATCGCGATCATCGAGGGCTTGACGCGGCTCGGTACTCGAGTGCCTTGGAAGGAGCTCGAGCCGGCCATCGAGGATGCCATCGTGCGCCGCATCTCGACGGAGCTTCTAGGTAGGACGAGCGATCCGCGAGCGCTCGACTTTCTAATCGAGCTCGCCACCGATGCATCGCCTCAGACATCGTCGGCAGCCTTGCGCGCAATTGCAGAGCTCGTGCGGGGAGCGGAGGCCCACCGGCCTGCGATCGTCGACCGCCTCAGCGCTTCCAACGAGTCCTTTCGGCATGCGCTGTACGAGGCGTTGCTCCATGGCGATACCCCAACCCGACAAGGCGCCGTACATCTCGCCGTGTTGTGTCGGGACGAAAGCTCGCTCGAAGCCGTCCTGCAAGCCGTTGCCGACGACGTAGCCGGCCCGGAGACCGTCGATGCGCTGCGGGCTTGGGGCCCGGCGCTGATCGATCCGCTGCTGATGCAACGCAGAGGCGAGCCGCGCGTCTGGGCGATTGCGCTCGAGCTCGCTTCGGAGATGAGCTGTCTGCACCACGATCAGGTGCCGGAAGCCACCAGGGACCGCATTCGAAGCATCATCGAGCGAGACCTGTGCGACGGCGCCGACGTGGTTCGCGCTGCAGCCGCCGAGAGCCTTCGGTGGTGGGGAGACCCTCGTGATTGCCGCGCGCTGGTCGAATGCTTGAGCAGCCCCTCGCATGCCGTTCGTGCAGCGGCGACCCGGGCCCTCGAGACACTCGCCAAGCGTGTGCCGAAGACAGTCGAAGAAGCGCTGAACAAGGCCGATCTCGATGGGCCCGGAGGCGCGGACATCGCGCAAGTCCTCTCGCGCCTCGATTCGGACGGCGCGGTCGAGGTGCTCAAACGCGGGCTTCATAGCGCGAGCCCACGAACACGCCGCGCCGTGGTGCAAGCGCTCGCAATGGCCGACGCCACCGATGTCGCGCAGCTGGTCGGCTACGCCGTCGCGGATGAGGACATCGACGTGCAGATCGCCGCGGTGCGCACGCTCGGCCAATTGGTGACGAGCGAAGCGAACGCGCCGCTTCGCACGGCGCTCGATTCGCCGTTTCCCGCGATTCGCGCCGAAGCAGCGCTCGCCCTCGGCCGGCGACGGGAATCGACCGCTATTCCACGAATCCGCGCTTTGCTCGAGGACGAAGAGCCGGTCGCGATCGCCGCCGCGATCGACGCGCTGGCGTGGCTCGGCGACTTGCACGTGCCGCAGGCCGTGGAGAGAGCCCTTGCACATCCGGACGATGAGGTCTTTCAGGCCGGCCTCCGCGCCGCACGCACGCTTCCACAGTCAGACGCCGAGCGGCTGGTGGCCAGAGGTTTGGAGCACCCTGCGTGGAACGTTCGAATGCTCGCTATCAAGCTCTTGCTCGAAATGGATACGAAGCACACCCGACAGCTCTTAGCGGACGCAATGATGGGCGAGGCAGACTCGATGGTGCGACACGCCATCGAAAGCGGCCTTCGGCACGGAGGCTAGCGTGACCTTGCTGCACGACGCGGGGCCGAGCCTCGGCTTGCAAGACTTTCGGCTTCTGCGCGATCTAGTGAACCGCTTCTGTGGCATCTACTTCGCCGATGATTCGGCTTACATCGTCGAGCGACGTCTCCGGGAGCGTCTGCGAGAGCTCGGGATCGACACGTTCGAAGAGTACTACCGATACCTGCAATACCATCCGCGTGCGGAAGCCGAGCTCGAGGCGGCCGCCGAGGTTTTGACCACCAACGAGACCTATTTCTTTCGTGAGGCCTATCAGCTCAGGGCGTTCGCGGACGAGATCTTGCCGGCCGTTCGCGCCAGGGCGCTTTCCCGGGGGGCCAAGCGACTCGACATCTGGAGCGCGGGGTGCTCGAGCGGTGAGGAAGTCTACACGATCGCGATGCTGATCGACTCGACCGGCTTTTTCGAAGGATGGGACGTGCGTGTTTTCGGGAATGACATCTCGCGGAGGGTGTTGCGGAAGGCGCGTAGCGCAACCTACGGCAGAGCCAGCTTTCGCGCCATGATTCCGGACTACGAGCGCTACTTCATCGATACCGAGGAGGGTAAGCAGGTGCACCCACGCATCCGATCGATGTGTCACTTTGGCCATCTCAACCTGATGAACGAGCGCCGCGCTGCAATCGTGGGTCGCGTCGACGTCACTTTCTGCCGAAACGTTCTCATCTACTTCGACGACGCATCCCGGCGAAAGGTGCTCGACACCATCTACCAGCGCTTGAACCGAGGCGGCTACTTGCTCCTCGGACACAGCGAGTCCTTGCTTCATTCGAGCACGGCATTCGAGATCGCGCAGCTCACCACGGACATCGCATATCGCCGGCCGCTTCCTTACACGGATCTGCCGCCACGGAGGTCCTAGATGAGGGAGCTTCGTGGATTGGTCGTCGATGATTCTTCGCTGAACCGGCGAACGATTGCAGCGATGCTCCGCGAGATTCCCGGCGTCGCCCACGTCGAGGTGGCCGACGACGGTGCGGACGCGCTTCGGATGGTCGAGGCCAAGCCGCCGGATTTCATCACGCTCGACCTGGAGATGCCGCGGGTCGACGGCTTCGAGTTTCTGCAGCTACTAATGGACCGACACCCGCTGCCAGTCGTGGTGGTCTCTGGGCGCTCCTCGAAGGAGAACGTCTTTCGCGCGCTGGAGCTAGGCGCGATCGACTTTGTGGAGAAGCCGCACGACGACGAGGCGCCTCTGGAGAGCCTGAGAAGCCAATTGATGGAGAAAGTGCGAGTCGTTCAGCAGCTCTCGCCTCTGGCGCTCGGACCAGGCGCGGGAGGCGGGCTCGAGCTGGAACGTAGCCCGGGCAAAAGTCGGCAGCATACGCGTGAGCCCGCGGTGATGAAGCGGGTGCCCGCCAAGGTAGTCGTCATCGGGGCCTCCACCGGGGGCCCGAAGGCGCTGGTGACGTTGTTCCGTCATCTGCACGAGGACATCGATGCGGCCATCGTCATTGCGCAGCACATGCCCCCACGTTTCACTCGCACGTTTGCGGACCGCTTGGATCGCACCGGCGTGGTGCGAGTCTCGGAGGCCAAGCAGTACGAACGACTCGCACGAGGCCACGCCTACGTATGTCCCGGCGGAAGATCCATCGAGATCGTCCCATCGGGCCGTGGGCCCGCTCTTCGCGTCGTCGAGCCCGACATACGGACGCACTACGTGCCATCGGTCAATCGGTTGTTCCGGTCGGCGGCGCGTGTGCTCGGCGACAAGGCGATTGCCGTGGTGCTCACGGGCATGGGCGACGATGGGGCCGAAGGGGTCGTGGAGATTGCCAAAGGAGGAGGAGCCGTGTTGATCGAAGCGCCGGAGACCGCCGCCGTATCGGGCATGCCCCAGGCTGCCCGCCACGCGGGGGTACGGCACCAGTCGCTGGGGATCTGGGCTCTCAGCGATATGCTTGCGGAGCTCGCCCGGCCAACACGAGGAATGAGGTCCGAACTTTGAGCAGTTCCTTCCCTGTCGTACGATGGTGTGGATGATGCGACGATATCGCTGCCTCGTCGTCGAGGATTCCAAGACGATGCGAAACATGTTGGCGGAGTCGATCGCTCGAATCCCCGGCGTGGAGGTCATCGAGGCAGACAACGGCCTATCAGGCATCCGCGCGCTGGCGACACAACGGTTCGATTTGGTGGTCACGGACCTGAACATGCCCGTCATGGACGGTCTCAAGCTCATTCGGCACGTGAGGGGAGATCCCAGGCACGAGAAGATTCCCGTCGTGATCATCACGACCGAGAGCGCTCCCAACGATCGCGACCGAGCCATGGCGCTTGGCGCGAACGCCTACATCGAAAAACCGATTCAGGCCCCGCGAGTCATTCGCGCAGTGAAGAAACTACTCGAGGTGTGACGAACATGGGCGCAAGCGAATCACCGCCGGACGGCAAAGGCATCCTCCACCCGGAGGGAATGCAAGCCGTGCGCGATCTCGCTGGCGGCATCGTGCACGAGGTCAACAACATTCTCGGCGTCATCATTGGCAACGCGCATCTGGCACGGAAGCACGCATCCAACGCAGAGGGGGTCGAGAGATACGTCGCCGAGGTCCGAAACGCGGCCGAGGAAGGCCGGGAGCTCATGCGCAACCTCGCCATCCTCGCCGGCGAGGAGCCTTTGAGGGCAAGGGCGCTTTCCCTGAATGACGTAGTGACCAACGCCATCATGGGCTTGAAGGCGCAGGCTGAGCTCGATTTGAGCAGTCGGAATCCGACCGTCGAGCTCGACTTGTGGTTGGCGCAGGATGCGCTTGGCGGCGTGGCACGATTCATGGCGGACACCAGCGCGGTAACCTCGATGCGCATCGCGACCCGCGTCGTGGGCACGGCAGTCGCTCTGACTCTCGAGGACGACGGTGCGAGCCCGACCGAAAAGGAGCTTCGCGTGCTGTTCACGCCGTTTGCCAAGCTCGACCGCCGGCCCAAAACCGGCCTCTCACTCACCAAGCTCGCACATCTGGCATCGTGCTTTGGGGGACACGTAGCCGCGACCATCCGCGAGCCCAACGGGCTCCGGATCGTCATGACCTTGCCCGTTGCCGATACCGCTGCGTCAGGAAACGGTCCAGGTATGCCCTTGTCGAAGAAGGGCATGTAGGTCCGGCTTGCCGAAGCGCTTCTTGGCGGCCTCGCGCTGAGCGCTCAGATCCTCGTTGTACACGGGGCCCTCTTGTCGATACAGGACGCCGAGCGCCACCACGTCGGCCAACTCGGTCAGCATCCAGGCCAGAGCAGGATTCGTTTCGTCATGAACCAAGATGTCCTGCTCCGTCACACCATCTCGTCCGAGGGTCACGGCCTCTAGACGTAGCGTCGTCGGGCTCAGCCGCAGACCCCGCTCGCCGTTCGCACCAAACCTCATGGGCTTTCCGTGCTCCAGCCAAAGCTGATGTGCAGGACCCGTTTTTCGGTCGGTGATCAGGTCGAAGACCCCGTCATTGAATACGGGACAGTTCTGGAGGATTTCTACGAAGGAAGCCCCTTTGTGCTGCTTTGCCGCGGTCAGCGCATCCGTCAGTTGCTTCGAGGTATCGAAGGCTCGAGCGACGAACTTGGCTCCTGCGCCGAGGGCGACTCGAGTGGGAATCACCGGCTGATCGATCGAGCCGAGCGGGCTCGACGGGGTCACCTTGCCCACCTGCGAAGTGGGCGAGTATTGACCTTTGGTCAGGCCATAGATCTGATTGTTGAACAGCAAGATCTGCAGGTCGACGTTGCGTCTGAGCACGTGCAGCAGATGGTTGCCGCCGATGCTCAGGCCGTCGCCGTCTCCCGTGATGACCCAGACGTCGAGCTCCGGATTGGCGAGCTTGAGCCCCGTTGCAACTGCAGGCGCGCGCCCATGGATGGTATGAAATCCATAGGTGTTCATGTAGTACGGAAAGCGGCTCGAGCATCCGATGCCCGAGATGAACACGGTGTTCTCGGGGCTGGCGCCGAGGCTGGGCAGCGTCCGCTGCACGGCAGCCAGAATCGCGTAATCCCCGCAACCCGGACACCACCGGACCTCTTGATCCGAGGTGAAATCCTGGCGAGTGTAGTCCTTCTTGGGCGGATTTGGGCTCATTTGTCGCTCCGTTGCAGTCGTTCCTCGACTGCTTCCACGAGTGCTGCGATGCGGAAGGGCTGGCCGGTCACACGGGTGAGGCTTTCGGCATCCACCAGGTATTCAGCGCGCAGGAGCTTCACGAGCTGACCATTGTTGAGCTCCGGAACCAGCACGCTGTTGAACGATCTGAGGAGCTCGCCGAGACCGCGAGGCAACGGCCAGATGTTTCGGAGGTGAAGGTGAGAAACCTGGTGACCCTTGCTTCGAAGCAACCGGACCGCTTGGCTGATCGAGCCGTACGTCGAGCCCCACCCGACGACCAACATGTCGCCGTGGTCCTCGCCTTGATCGACCTTGGCGCGGGCGAGGTCCCTGGCAATGCCGGCAATCTTCTGTTGGCGAACTTGGGTCATCAGATGATGGTTGTGCGGGTCGTACGAGATATGGCCCGTATCGCGGTGCTTCTCTAGACCGCCGATGCGGTGCTCCAAGCCCGGCGTTCCCGGCACGGCCCAAACCCGGGCGAGCGTGCCTTCGTCCCGCAGGAACGGATGGAAGCCCTCGGGGTCGTCGTAGTGCTTCACCGGGAATGGCTGGAGGGAGTCGAGGTCGGGAAGCAGCCAGGGCTCCGCCCCATTGGCCAGGTAGCCGTCGGTCAAGAGCATGACGGGCGTCATGTACTGTACGGCGATACGGACTGCTTCGATTGCCATGTAGAAGCAATCTCCCGGTGTTGCGGCGGCCAACACCGCTAGAGGCGCGTCACCGTTGCGGCCCCACACCGCCTGGAAGAGGTCGGACTGCTCGGTCTTGGTGGGAAGCCCAGTCGAGGGACCACCGCGCTGCACGTCCACGATCACCAGGGGAAGCTCTGCGGCGACGGCAAGCCCAATCGCCTCGGACTTCAGCGCGACCCCAGGCCCGGACGTGCCGGTCACACCGATCGCGCCTCCGAAGCTTGCGCCGATCGCCGCGGTCACCGCTGCAATCTCATCCTCGGCCTGGAACGTCGTCACGCCGAAGTGCTTGAGCCGGGCCAGGTTGTGCAAGAGGTTCGAAGCGGGCGTGATGGGGTAGGACCCATAGACCATCTCGAGCCCGGCGAGCTGCGCTCCAGCCACCAATCCCCACGCGGTGGCCTCGTTGCCGCTCACGTTGCGGTACACACCCGGGGTCAGCTTGGCCGCTGGCACCTCGTAGGCGTTGATCCCGTGAGGCAATTCGGCGTTCTCTCCGTAGACGTGACCTGCGTTCAGCGCGGCGATGTTGGCCTCGGCGAGCTCCGGGCGCTTTTCGAACTTCTTCTTGAGCCATGCAATCGTCTGATCGCGCTCGCGGGCGAAGAGCCAGTACATGAGGCCCAACGTCCACATGTTTTTGCAGCGATTCGCGTCTTTGGCCCCGAGGTTGATGTGCTTGACCGATTCGAGCGTCATCTTCGTCACGTCGAGCGCCAACACGCGGAAGCGATCGAGCGTGCCGTCCTCGAGTGGATTGGTCTCGTAGCCCGCCTTCTTCAGGTTGTTCGTCGTGAACGCGCCGGTGTTGACGACCAGCAAGCCGCCGGGCTTGAGCACGTCTTCGTTCACCTTGAGCGCTGCGGGATTCATCGCGACCAACACGTCCGGCGTGTCGCCGGGGGTCATCACGTCATGCGCGGCAAAATGGATCTGATAGCCGGAGACGCCGTAGGTCGTGCCCGCCGGTGCGCGGATCTCCGCGGGGAAGTCGGGAAACGTGGCCAGGTCGTTTCCGGCGTCAGCTGTCGCCGTAGTGAACTGGCTCCCCGTCAACTGCATCCCGTCGCCCGAGTCGCCGGCAAAGCGAATCACGACGGATTCCAGGATTTCACGCGGGCTTGGTTGAATGCGCGCGGCTGCAGAAGTCTTCATGCTCTATTCTTCAATTCTAGTGCCGAAGGCGTACGGGCGCCCGTCTGCTACCAGAATTCGTGACGGTTTCTAGAGCGTTGGTTCGAAAACTGCAAGCGGGTTGGACGCCGGGGCGCTTGCGCCCCATCTTCGAGGCATGGTCGCGGTCAAAATCTGCGGGTTGACGACGGTGGAGGACGCCCTCGGCTGCATCGAGGCAGGTGCTGACGCGATTGGGCTCAACTTCTGGCCTGCTTCGCCGCGGTGCGTCGACATCCCCACCGCGCGCGCCATTGCACAGGCGGCGGCAAACGGTGCCGAAATCGTCGGGGTGTTCGTCGACTTCTCCTTGGCAGAGGTTCGCCGGATCCTGCGCGAGACGGGCGTAGGATGGGCTCAGCTTCACGGCAAGGAGCCCCCGGCGCTCGTCGCGGCGCTTCTTCCGCGCGCGTACAAGGCCCTCGGCGTCGAGGATGGATCGGTCATCGAGCTCGCTCGGTCCTATCCCGGCGAGCACCTCTTGCTCGACGCCAGCGTGCCGGGAATGCCCGGAGGTACCGGCCGTACGTTCGACTGGGCCATCGCCGCGGCCGTTGCCCGGGAGCGGAAGCTGACGTTGGCCGGAGGGCTCCATCCAGGAAACGTCGCGGACGCCATCCGGGCCGTCCGTCCGTACCGCGTCGATGTGGCATCCGGCGTAGAGAAATCTCCTGGGCGTAAGGATCTTTCCCTGGTCCGCGCCTTCATCGCCGCAGCCAAGGATTAACCCTTTTTTGGTGGGAACAGCTGCCTTCTGGGAGCCGTTAACCGCTTCATGATAGGCTCGCACACTCGATCTGGAGGAGGGGAACGATGCGTTTGGCACTTATAGCTTCAGCTCTGACTGCCGTGGTGATGTGGTTTGCGCTCGGTGACACCCCGGCGCGCTCCCAACAGGCCGACACGAAACCAGTGCCTTGTCAGACTTGCGCCAGGGCGAAGGCTTGCCCGTACTGCGGTCAGCCGCCCCATGGCTGGAAAGCCCAACACCGCTGGGAGTACAAGTGCGTCCACCAGAGTGATCGCGCGAGCAACAAGGCCGCCGAGGCCATGACCGCGCAGTTCAACGGGCTGGGGGACGAAGGCTGGCGGCTGGCCAAGGCGGACAACGGCTTTTGGTGCTTCAGCCGAGTTCGTCCCCAAGAGCAATGAGAAGCGCAATGAGCGTGGGCTAGGCGCGGGCGAGGATTCGATCGGAGATGTAGCTCGCCATGCCATAGACGGTGAGCTGCGGATTCACCAAGAGTGAAGAGGGGAATAGGCTCGCATCCGGTACGTACACGTTGTCGAGATCGTGACAGCGCCCGTCCGGTCCGACGACGCTCTTGGCGGGATCTGCGCCCATGCGCATGGTCCCCTGCGGATGGTACGAGGTGAGGCGATACATGTGCTTTCCGTTTCGTAGGCCGTTGATCACCGAGTCGATGTCGCTTTCGCGGTCGATGGTGGTTCGTCGCGTGACCGGAAGATAGACCCGGCGCGCTCCGGCCGCGAAATACATCCGCGCAGCGCCTCTGAGGGCTTCGCGCACCGATTCGAAGTCGCGATCGTCGATGTCGTATTCGATCTGCTTGCGGTCCCCATCGAGATAAACGCGGCCGACGTTGTGGTCGTGGATCAGCGTCACTGCCGCCTGAAACTTCTTGCTGCGCTGCATGAAATCGACGAAGTCCCGTCCGATGCCGCCGTCGATCCAGGCGCTGGTGACGACTGGCCCAACCATGCCGGCTTCCAGAAGATAACCGCCCTTGAGCGGATTCTCGATATCACCAGCATGTGCCGTGATGGTCGCGCCGACCCAGGCATACACGTCGTTCTCGTGCTCACCAAAAACCGCCAGGGACGGGTGGCAAGCAAAGTTGAGGCCGATCTGGCCGCTGCTGTTCCCAATCTCGTTCCTCTGAAACAGAAGCGGCGTCTGCACCGCACCAGCAGCGATGATGACCAAGCCTGCCTCGACCCGAACGGGCTTCTTCGTCCCGTCCTCGTCGATCGCCGAAGCTTGGACGGCGGTAATGCGTCGATTGCGTACCTCGAACGTTTCTGCCCGCGTGCCGCTGAGGATCGTCGCGCCGAGCTGGCTGGCCCATGGAAGGTAGGTGACCAGCATCGATTGCTTTCGGTCGGTCCTGCAGCCCGAGATGCAATGCCCGCTGAGCGCACAGCTCTTGACGTTGCGAGGCGTGGGACCCGCAGGCACCCCGATCTTCTCGGCGCCTTCGATGAGAAGACGGCCGTTGTAGTTCACCTCGTGCGGCTCGTTTGGATGAATGAAGAGATTTTTCTCCACCCGTTCGAAGTAGGGTGCCAGCGCTTCGGAGGAGAGATTGTCCAAGCCGTGCTCCGAAGCCCAGTGCCGAAGAACTTGGTCCGGTGCCCGGAAGCACACGGCCGCGTTGACCACCGTCGAGCCGCCGATGCATTTGCCCTGCAGAATCGCCAAGTCCCCTGTGGTGTTCAGTTGGTTGCCATGGTCCTCGTACAGGGTTTCGAGCGCGGTCGGCGCGTGCTCCTGAAACCGATTCGATGGGATGTGCGGGCCGGCCTCCAACACCACGACCTTCGCTCCCGAACGCGAAAGCTCATACGCGGTCACCGCTCCGGCCGCCCCCGAGCCGACGATCACCACATCGGCTTGCAGCCGGAGGCCCGAGTCGGGAATCTCGTTCGGTTGCGTCACCCTCAATACGGGAAGACTTGGGAGCTCCGCTGTGCGCTCGTCCGTCATATTGGTTCCTGGGTCGCGCGCTCGGGCATCGGCGCATTGCCGAGGCTCACGACCCCGCCGGCGACGGAAACGGGACCCCGGTATCCGATCGCACGGCCCGCCTCGATGTCCTGCCAGTAGCCGAGGCAGATCAGCTTCTTGAGCACACCGACGATTCCTCGCTGCATCGCGATGCCGTTCTCCCAACGCCGGATGTAATCGAGCCGCTGCTCGGCAGACAGGGCGGCGAATCGGGATAGATGGAACCCGATCAAGACCGAGCCGTAGTCGAAGAGCTTGAGCCCGATGCGGACCTGCTCGAGGATGGGCTCGTCCATGAGGCCGAATGCACGCTCGATGTGGTCGACGACGGGGACTTCCGAGCGCGGCTTCAGCGAGGTGCCTTCGGTCGGCAGGTAGACTTCCGCAAAGCGCTCCATCAGCTCGCGCTCGTCTTCGGTTAGCCTCACGCCGCCCTCGGGCGCAGTGGCGACCTCGCTGCACGAGGGGAGGATGATCGCGCTGGCGCCCGTCAAAATGCCGAGCTTGGTGAACGTGCGTCGATGAAGCTTGAGTTCCACGTGTCGCCCTGCCGCCGACTATAACATGGCCGAGTCGTTGTCGGCGCCCTGAGGGGGCTCGGCCGCAGTGGCCGCGTCAGCGTCACCATCTCCGGCCGCGTGGTGGACGGTGTCAGCGTCCGCGACGGGCGTGGTCGCGCGGGGGTCTTGGGTTTTCCGTCGGGCTAAGCCGCGATCGATCAGCGCTTGGGTCGCTTCGGTCACCTGCCGGTGCAGCTCGGCGACGATCTCCTCGTTCTCTGCGTCGTCGGGACCATGAGGCAGATCGATCGGCGAGCCTACTAGGTAATGGAGCTCCGTCGGGAACGGAAGCGGCCCGAGCCCGAGATAGAGCGGCGTCACGTACTTCTCTCCCAGGAGCTTGGCAATGAGGCCCCCGATGCGGCTTTGCCGGACTCGCTTCTGCGACAGGACCTGCACGTAGAGCTCTTCGTTTCCGATGCCCGCCACCGGAATGATCGGCCTTTGCGCGCGGAGCGCCGTGCGAATGAACCCGCGGCTGTGCTGCCACCGCAAGCGGTACGCATCTTGCGGGTCGCCAAGCGCCTCCCTGGCTCCACCGGGATACACCAACACGAGTTGCTCGTCCCTCAGCAGCCGGATGGTTGCCTCCGGCTCTCCTTCGATCGCACCGAGCCCTCGCGCGAGCTCGCGTGCGATGGGCATCGCGAAAACGATGCGGTCTCCGAGCGAGCGAACCGGCCGGCCCGTTCCTTCCAAGATCAACGACAGCAGAATCGGCAAATCGAGCCCGAAGTGGCCGTGGTTGGTCACCAGCAAGGCGCCTTGGTCTGAGGGGATGTTTTCGAGGCCTTCGATGGTCGGCTGAAACCACTCACGCAGGAACGAAATACGCTCCAACATGCGTTCGTAGCCCTGCCGATCGAGAGGCTCGGGCGCTGTCCTAGTCGGCTCCGTCATATGCATGCACGCGGGTCTCCTATGCGCTACGTTCCGCGCCTCATGCAAGTCCCCGAAGCTGCTTTTGCCGGGCGCTACGGCCCTTATGGCGGTCGCTATGTCGCCGAGACCCTCATGCCGGCCCTCGACGAGCTCACCCGCGCCTACCGGGAGTCGCAGGCCGATCCGGCGTTTCAGGCTGAGCTGGCCTCGCTGCTCCATCACTACGCAGGCCGAGAAACGCCCGTCTATTTCGCCTCCCGCTTGAGCGAGATCGTCGGCTCCCGAATCTGGTTGAAGCGCGAGGACCTGTGCCACACCGGCGCACACAAGGTCAACAACACCATCGGCCAGGTTTTGCTCGCAAAGCGGATGGGCAAGACGCGGATCATCGCGGAGACGGGCGCCGGCCAGCACGGCGTTGCCACCGCGACGTCTTGTGCGCTCATGGGATTGCCCTGCGAGGTCTACATGGGGGCGGAGGACGTTCGCCGACAAGCACCCAACGTCCGGCGAATGGAGCTGCTCGGAGCCAAGGTACACTCGGTCTCCGCGGGATCGGCGACGTTGAAAGACGCCATGAACGAGGCTTTGCGGGACTGGGTGACCAACGTCCGCACTACCCACTACTGCGTCGGCTCGGTCGCGGGGCCGCACCCCTATCCGATGATCGTGCGCGACTTCCAAGCGGTCATCGGACGCGAATCGAGAGCGCAGATGCTCGAGCAGGCGGGCAAGCTCCCGGATGCGGTCGTGGCGTGCGTGGGAGGCGGGTCGAACGCCATCGGGATTTTCGCCGGCTTCATCGAGGACGAGACGGTTCGATTGATCGGCGTCGAAGCAGCGGGCGAGGGCATCGAAACGGGCCGTCACGCCGCGCCGCTGACCGCGGGCGGGGTTGGCGTGCTGCACGGTGCGAAGAGCTACGTGCTGCAAACTCCGGACGGCCAGATCGTCGAGGCACATTCGATCAGCGCGGGTCTCGATTACCCCGGCGTCGGACCCGAGCATGCGTGGCTCAAGGACACCGGCCGCGCGCAGTACGTCGCAGTCACGGACGATGCGGCGCTCGAAGCATTCCTGCAGCTTTGCCGCACCGAGGGGATCATCCCAGCGCTCGAGACGAGCCATGCCTTCGCCTATCTTCCAGCCTTGGCCGAAGAGCTCGGCGCGGATGCGGACATCTTGGTATGCCTCTCCGGCCGTGGGGACAAAGACCTGGAGACCGTGCTCCAGAAGCTCAAGGAAAGGGCCGAGCCGAGTGGGCCGCATCGCTGACGCCTTCGCAAGAGCGCGAACCGAGAACCGCGCCGCACTGGTGATCTACCTGTGCGCGGGCGACCCGGACTTGAAGACCACCGAAGAGCTCATCGTGGCCGCCGCCGAAGCGGGGGCAGACGTAATCGAGCTCGGCGTGCCGTTCAGCGATCCGACTGCAGATGGACCCGCCATCCAGCGGGCCGCCGAGCGCTCCCTGCGCGGGGGCACGACCTTGGCCAAGGTCCTCGACACGGTGCGGGTCGTTCGGCGGCGCACCAACGTGCCCATCTTGTTGTTCGGCTACTACAATCCGATCCTCGGGTACGGAGAGCAAAGGCTGGTCGACGATGCTGCGCAGAGTGGCGCAGACGGATTCCTCGTCGTGGATCTTCCTCCCGAAGAAAGCGCCGGCTTGCGCGGCCCCGCCATCGAAAAAGGGCTCGACTTCATCCCCCTGCTGGCGCCCACCAGCAGCCCCGAACGTATCGCGCAGGCAGGCCGCGTCGCGACTTCGTTCATCTACTACGTGTCGATGACGGGCGTCACCGGCTCGCAAGCGACCGACTTGAGGAGCGCAGCCGAACGCGCCGGTGCGCTGCAACGCGAGCTTGGTCGGCCCGTGGCGCTCGGCTTCGGCGTCAAGACGACGGGCGACGTGGCGACCGTGGCCCCCTACGTCGATGGCGTCGTGGTGGGAAGCGCAGTCGTGCGCGCCATCGAAGATGCGCCGACCCCCGAGGCGGCGGTGACTGCGGCTCGCGCGCTGGTGTCGGAGCTGGTCAAAGGCCTGCCCCGTCGATAATGGCCTTGTTTCCCCTGTGGATGGACGATAGTGTCCGTTCATGACGGTGAATGACGTCATTTCCGCCAACCTGCGCATGTTGCGGGAGCTCCGCGACCGCATCGGCCAGCTCGAGCTTGCGGCGCGGGTGGGCGTCTCCCGCCGCACGATCGCTCGCCTCGAAAACGCGGAGGTTGCCGACCCAGGCATCGTGCTCCTCAGCCGCATCGCCGCCGAGCTCGGCGTGAGCCTCGCGCTGCTCACCGGACACGAGCTCGAGCCGCTGACCCTTCCGCTGCCACGAGACGTCCGCGAGCGACTGAAGTCGCCGCAAGGCCCCGAGACCCTGGACGCGATGATCCGCGCCGCGAGACAAACCCACCCGGAAGCGGACCCAGCCGATGCCTAGCTAGTCCTGGTCCCTGCCTCGCATTCTCGCGAGGCTCGTCGTAGCGGCTTCCGTGATCGCTTTCCTCAGCTCGTCGTCATGCACCCGGCTCAATGCGCGCCCGAGCTCCTCGGGAAGCGAGGCGAGACGCACCGGTTCGGGCGGGGGAGGGAGCGGCCTCCGGTGTTTGGGGATCTCGGGCAGGGGGCCGACTTGAAAGCGTATCTTCTGGATGCCGCTTCCAGGCGCCGCAGCTCGCAGTCGTGCGAGCAGGTCATCGGTCAGGTAGTGGAGCTCGTTGGCCCACACCGAGGAGCTCACGTGCACGATCAGCACGCCACGAGCCAAACGAACCGGTCGGGCATGCTCGACGATGCGCGGAGGCACCGACCGGCTCCACCACGAAAACACCTTCGCTGCCTCGAGTTGATCAGGGGCCGGATAGACGCCCTTCAGAAGCTGGGAAATCAATTCGAGCTTGCCCTTGGTGCGCTTAGCCATCGTCCATGCTGGCTCTGTAGAGCGCGAGCAGGTCGTCCTCGCTGCACTTGCGAGGGTTCAGCTCGTGACAAGGGTCCGCGAATGCGAGGGCGGCCAATCGTGGCAAGTCTTCATCGGTGATGCCCTGCGATCGGAGATTGGAAGGCAGCCCGATCGACTTGCGTAGCGCCCGCACCGCACCCGCGCATTCGAACGATAGCGTGCTCTCGTCGTCCCCGCGGACCCCGAGCTGGTGTGCGATCTCGGCAATTCGCTCTGGTACGGCCACCCGATTGAAATCGAGGACAGCAGGCAGACACAAGGCATTGGCCAGCCCATGGTGCATCTTGAATTCCGCCGACAGCGGATGCGCAAGCGAATGGCACGCCCCAAGACCCTTCTGAAAGGCAACGGCGCCCATCATGGCGGCCTTCAACATGTCGCCCCGCGCCGCAAGATTGCTGCCGTCTTGGACCACGGCTTTCAGCGACTTTTTGCAGAGTCGGACGCCCCCGAGGGCAATCGCGTCCGCCATCGGGTGGTCGCCGATGGCGCAGTAGGCCTCGATACAATGAGTGAGCGCATCCATCCCGGTCGCTGCCGTCATGAACGAGGGCATGGTCCGGGTCATCAGCGGGTCGAGAATCGCCACCTCGGGAAGAAGCAAAGGCGAGAAGATCACCGTCTTTCGGTTCGTGGCTTCGATTGTCACCACGCCGCTCCGCCCGACCTCACTGCCCGTTCCCGCCGTCGTCGGGATCGCGATCATGGGAGGCAAGGGACCGTTGATCTTCGCGCTACCTCCGATGGCGTCGTCGTATTGGGCGAGCGGGCCTGGATGCGTCGCGGCCAGCCGCACCAGCTTGGCGACGTCCATCACGCTTCCACCGCCGACACCCAGGATCAGGTCCGCTTGGAAGCTCTGAAAGATCTTTGCCGCCGTGGCCACCTCGGACTCGAGCGGGTTCGATGAAACGTCGAGGACGCACTCGTGGGGAAGCCCACTCGAATCGAGCGAGGCGCGGATCGAGTCTAGCAGCCCGGCGCGCTCCACTCCGTGGTCGGAAACCAAGAGCACGCGCTTTGCTCCCAGCTGCTGTGCCTCGGTCGCGCACTGCGCGGCGGCGCCCTCGCCGAGCACTACGCGGGTGGGAAAGCTCCAGAGAACGAAGTTCTTGACGTTCGTCATTCCTTACCTACGCGCCTCTCCATCAGAGCATGAATCGCATCTTCCGAGCTCATGCGACCCTCCACTACGGCCACGAACGTCGAGGAAATCGGGGTCTGCAGCCCGAGGCGCCGCGCATGCTCGATCATGTGCCGGGCCACCTCGATACCTTCGACATAAGCGCCGAGCTCCCTGACCGCGGTGGTCAGCTCGGCTCCCCGCGCCAGAGCCTGGCCGAGGCGAAACTCTGGACGCTCATCCCCTGCCACAGCTGCAATGAGGTCGCCCAAACCTGCGAGCCCCATGAAAGTCGACTCTTCAGCGCCGAGTGTTTGTCCGATTCTCGAGATCTCGACCATGCCACGCGTCGCCAGCACCGCAAGCGTGCTCGGCTCGGCGCCGACCTCCTGGGCGTACCCGAGCACGACCGTGAGGAAACCGACCGTAGCGCTGGCGAGCTCGACCCCGACCACGTCTCGCGTATCGTACACGCGGAGCTCGGCCCCGCCGAGGGCATCGCGGACCATGTCGGTGATCTCGGGAAAGCCCGTTCCGAGAACGGCACCACTGGGCCTTCCTTCGGCCAGGGTCTTCGCGACCAGCGGTCCTGCGAGCGCACCGATGCGGCGGCATACGGTCTTTTCCCGGAGCATCTCCGTGACCGTTTTGAGATCGGGACCGGTCAGACCGCGGCTCACGTGCACCATCAAGTGACGCCCGTCGATGACCTCACCGAGTTGCTCTGCAGCGTCTCCGGCGTGTCGGGCGGGCACCGCGAGGAAAATCAGCTCGGAATCGAGGAGATCTTCCATCTGGTTCGACGCTCGGATCGGCTCGGGGACCTCTCGATGCCGGCGGCTCCACAACACCACCTCGTGTCCGTGTCGAGCCGACGCCTGCGCGATCGCACGACCGAAGCCACCAGCGCCCACCACTCCGATCCGAAGCGTCATCGGCGAACTCCCAGATTCTGGATGTCACATGCGGCCGGCAACTGCTCGGGAGTTGCGATTTCCTCTGCGAACGGCACCAAGCGATTCTGGTAGTAGAGCAGGAGCGATGGATCGTGAATCACGACGCGGCCGCCTTCGAGCGTCGCGGTGGTGGAGTCGTGATAGCCGTTCCAGAACGCGACCGCGCGATCTAGAAGGTCGTTCGGGCTGTCCTCCTTGACCACCTCGCTCGTCCTGGTTCGTCCTTTGGCCTCGAGCGCGCGAATCCGATCTCGCGTTTCACCGAGCTCTCGGCACAACGAGTCGCAATCCAGGCTGATCTCTCCGCGCAGACGTATCCGCGTGAACAAGTCCATTCCAGGTGTAGACCGAACCAGATCGCGGAATAGCACGTGGGCCACCACCTGCGTGCTCATCAGGACGGTGTCCTGCTCGTAGCGCTTCGCGAGGACCTCGCCGAGCTCTCGGGTGTAGGCGCAGTCGCGCACGGTATCGAGGACCGGCGTGCCTCGCCGTTCGACGTAACCACCGGGATCGAACACTCGCCCAGTCGGAGTCAGCGATTGGCCGTTGTCGTCCACGCGATTTCCAAATGGGTCAATCGGCTCGCCGAAGCGGATGATGCAAGCACCTCGCATGCCTACGACCTTGCGAAAGAACGCGATCCACCGATCGATCTGGGAGAACTCGTCATCTTCGATGATGTATCGAGCCTGGCCTTCTTCGGTGAGCCAATCTTTGATGAGGGTTTCCGCCTCGAGGACCAATGCATAGTTGATCGTGGTGGGCACGACCCAGACTGGACGATTGACGTGCCGGACTCGATTGGTGCTGAAGGCCTCGACCGCAGAGCCCAGAAGACCGAGCTTCAAATGGCGCTCGATCATGCCCGATCGGCTCCTCGTGCCTCCCGGGAAGAAAAGAGAGTGGTAGCCACGCTCGATCATCACTTGGGAGTAGAGCTTCAGTATGTCCTTATATAAGCCCACTCGGATTCGTCGATCGACCCGATACGCTCCGAGATTGTGCATGAAGAAGCTGATGATGGGATTCGTGAAGAGATTCTTGCCGGCGCCATAGATCACCGGCGGCAATCCCGAAATCTCCAGCGCCTGCGCGAGGACGATCGAGTCGAGGTTCGAGGAGTGCGTCGGAACGAACACCAGGCTCCCCTCGGGCTGCAGGCGGCGCAGAAGCTCGATGTCTCCCTGAACTTGCAAGACCCGTCCGAGCACCTCGGGCGACGCGGACATCAGATCTTTGGTGAGGCGCCTCGGCTCCATGACGCCGGCAATGAGCCGCGGCACGGCCCTCCGCGCGAACCGGTAGACGCGAGGGTCGAAGTTGCCGGCAACGTCACGGGCCATGTCGGTCACGATGGTATGCAGAACGCGCTTTTGCTCTGTGTCGTCCATCTTGCCGATTCGGCGAATCATGCTGCGCCAGTAACCGAGGCGATCGCGGGCCTCTTCATCGCGCTGTTTCTCCAGACGGCGGATTTCGTGAAAGGCCGCATCATTGAGCGCCATCTCGAGTCGAGCGCGGTCGTGCTCGTGTGCGGTGCAAATTCGATTGACGACGTCCGATACGATGTCTTCGCGCTCGGCGTTGAACCAGAAGATCGACGGATCGCTCGGCCGCGGCACGTATGGCTTCAGGTGCGGCAGGCGTAGAGGACGTTCCGACAGAAAGCGCTTCAACATCGATTACCTCTATACCGCCTCGAAGTATCGGCGTAGCTCCCACTCACTCACTGTCGTTCGATACTCGCGGCACTCCCATTCCCGCGTGCGAAGGAAGTGGTCCACGAATCCATCCGTGAGCACTTCTTTCGCGGCCGAGCTTCCGCGTAGACGCTCCACGGCTGCCTCGAGTGTCAACGGCAGGGCGCGCGTTGGATCAGTCTCTGCCGTGGCGTCACCTTGGCTCATGGGAGGCGGATCGATTCGCTGTTCGATTCCTCGAAGCCCCGACCCCAGACACGCCGCCATTGCGACGTGAGGATTGATGTCCGCGGCGGTCTGCCGAAACTCGACCCGCGCAGCGTGATCACTCGGCCCCAGAATGACGCGCGCGCCACATGTCCGGTTTTCGATGCCCCAGGATGCATTCAGTGGGGCCCAGACTCCGGGGACGTAGCGCTTGTAGCTATTGACGAACGGTGAATAGAACGCGGTCAGCTCGGGTGCCAACGACAGCAAACCGCCGAGATATTGCAGGCCGGTATTGCTCAGATTGTCGCTCCCAGCGGCAGCGAAGAGATTGATCTGCCCGCGCGAATCCCAGAGGCTCTGATGCAGATGTCCGCTCGAGCCGGGCAGGTCGGGATTCCACTTCGCCATGAACGTGACAGTGAGGTCATGGCGCGCGCAGATCTGCTTGATCGTGGTCTTGAAGAGCGCGGCTTGGTCAGCCGCTTCGAGCACATCTTCGTATCGGAGCGCTGCCTCCCACACCCCTGGCCCGGTTTCGGTGTGGATTCCCTCGATTTCGATGTCGTACTCGGCGCAGGTTTCGAGGATGTCGTCCAGAAGGATTTGGTGCTGACCTTCGCGCAGCCACGAATACCCAAACATGCCCGGGCTCAACGGATCGAGCCCACGGAAACCCTTTTCGTGGAGCGACTGCGGCGTTTCCTGAAAGATCCAGAACTCGAACTCCGCAGCAAAGCGAGCCGTGAATCCCGAGGCGTAAGCCCGGTCTCGGACGGTCTTCAAGAGATTGCGCGGACATGCCGGATGCGGGCTGCCATCGGCGTCGTAGAAATCGACGAGAAAGTTGGCGGTATCGGGCGCGTCTGGAAGCACGCGGAACGACGAGGCATCGATTCGAGCCAACGCATCGGGATATCCCGTATGCCAACCCGTGACCTTCGCATTGTCGTAGAGCTGGTCCGAGATGTCCCATCCGAAGATGACGTCACAAAACCCGAAGCCCTTCTCCAACGCGGACCACAGCTTTTCGAGGCTGATGTATTTGCCCCTCAGCACCCCGTCGATGTCGAAGCCGCCGACCTTGACTTTCCTGATGCCTCTTTCCTTGAACTCGCGCCGCAGCTCTTCGGTCACAAATCCTCCTTGGGGGCCGGAAGCATACCCCTTTTTCGGTATTTGTGGATGCCGTTCCTACGCGCGCTTTTCGGAGGGAATCCAGCGGTGAACCAGTCCCAAGCCCACCACGAACAGCACTGCCACTGACGCGTGCCCGAGCAGCTCGTGGCCGGTGCCCGGAACCGCGCAGTGCGCTTTGAGCACGAAGTTGCCTCCGACGCCTGCGGCTGCGGCCGCAATGAGACTTCCGAGCGCATTGCCGCGGTCGACCAGACGGAGCAGTGCGTATACCGGCACGCCAAGCAGCAGCCCGACACCCATGCACACTCCCGCCATGATGCCTCCATCATGTGCGTGGGCATCGGCCTGCGCGGCTGGAAGGGGCCAGAAGGCGGCGAGGACGGTCGCCCCGACCGCCACGGCTACCAAGAGCCACGCTTGCCACCTCGGTAGCGCGGGCAGATGGACAGGTCGCGTCACCATGAGCATCGCGATCACCATCAAAACGCAAAACGCGATCAAGCTGGCGATCCATGGTACCGAGCGGCCCTGCTCGTCTACGAGCGGAAAAGCGTACCAACCGACGACGGCGAGCGCCGCGAAGACCCCGAAAACGATCAGGCGCCTGACGATGGTCGAGCGGCTTCTGAGAAACCCGGCAATCGTCCGGTCGCTCTTTTCGCACTTCGACTTGACCTCGGAAAACATCTCATCGAATAGCGCGCGGCTCTCTGCAGGTGCGGGTGCGTCCAGCTCGCGCAATCGCTCGAGCGCAGCGTCGTGTCTGTCGGTGCCTTCAGTCATTCATCACCACGTATTTCCGAGACCAACAATTGTTTCAGTGTTGCATAGGCCCGATGTGCCCGAACACGCACGGCGCCCTCCGAAGTGCCCACGATTTGGGCGATCTCGGCGTACGGGCGCTCCTGAAACCAATGCAGCTCCACGACTTCCCGCTGGCTCGCTGGAAGCTTTCCGAGGGCCACATAGAGAAGCTCCGAACGCTGTTGCAGCTCCATGGGTGTGAGCTCTGGTTCGGGCGAAGCTTGGGTGTCGACCTCGAGGTCGGCCGTCTGCCGGCGCTTTTTTCGTCGCCAATGCTCGCGGACCAGGTTCATGGCGATCGTCATGATCCAGGGTCTGAGCTTCGACCCCTGCCGGAAATCGTTGCGTGCCCCGTGAAGGCGAAAAAACGTCTGCTGCACGATTTCCTGGGCCAGCTCCTCGTCCCGCAGGTGGCGTCGGGTGAGGCGCAGGAGGATCGGGGCATAGCGCTCGAAGAGCAACCGGAACGCGCCGTCGTCGCCATCGACGTAGGCCTCCATCAGCTGTTCGTCGGTCGCGCCGTCATCCAGCGAGCTAAGTGGCATCGCGCGCCTCTGGCTCCAAACCGACCGGAGCGGGTGATTGCTCTGAGCCCTTTCGAACATGGAGCCAGTAACCCGAGAAGGCCAGCGTGCCGAGCAAGATCAACAGAAGCAGCAATTGCAGCCATCCCCGCGTGGCGCCCGTGTCGGGCTCCTCGGTCCTGGTCGGTCGGATGGGGATCGGTCTTGCCCCCGAGGTGCTCAGGATCTTACCGGCAGGCTGTTGGCTGCTAAGGTGCGCCGGCGGCCGGCTGGAAGCCAGCGTCGGCACGGGAATCGATCCCACGCGGGAGGCTTCCATCCAGGGAGCGATGTCTTGGGTGCTCGGGTTCTGCTTGGCCGACTCGACTTCCAACCATTCGAGGGCGGCGCGCATGGACGCGGCATCTGGATATCGATCGCGGGGGCGGCTCGCCATGGCGCGCCGAATAACCTCGGGCAGGCCGGGGATGTCGTCAAACCCTTCATCGGTATTTCTGAGGGCGGGCGGCGAGCCGATCACCATGTGATGAAGAAGCGCGCCGACCGAATAGAGGTCGGCCGGCGCTTCGAACCTCCCGCCGCCGAAGAGCTCCGGAGCCATGTAGGCGACGGCGTGCTTGCCCGATCCCGTGTGGGCCGCGTGAGCGCTTGCTTCGGGATTTTCCCTCAGCAGTGGCAGAACCCCCATACCGACCACTCGGGCCGTCAGGCCGCCGTCCCGTTCCCGCGCGACGATGATGTTCTGAGGCGTGAGGTCGCCGTGGACCAGCCCCTGCTCATGACCGGACTGGAGCGCCTCGAGGACGTCGGATGCGAGTCGGAGGACGGCGAGCGAGCTCAGGGGACGATCGCGGAGAAGTGCGGACAACAGCGTTCCGCGCGTCTCTCGAAAGGCCAGATACGGGACGCCGTCGATCACCCCCGCATCGAGGATCCGCGGCACCGTGCGCGCACGGACCGATCCGAGCCCGTGGGCCATGTGGGCAAAGGCGGCCTCGGCGCGCACGGAGCGGGTCAAGTCCATCGGAAGAACGCACAAAACGAGCGGGGTCCCCTCCGCGGAGGCTCGGTAGTACGTGATCAAACCGCCCCAAGGAAGCGGCCCGTCGACGGCATAGCGACCCGCGAAGAGCTCGTCCGGGGGAGGATACGCACCACCACGCGATGGAAACATCGAGACCAAGAATAGACGCAATGGTCCCGTGACGCGACCCTCAGCGTGCGTCGCCTACCACTTGGCCCCTCATGAGAACCTCGCCGGACGGCTTTCTGGTGAGCTCGTATGCGCGGCTTCCACCGCCGGTGACCCAGGTTGCCATTTGCACCTGCTCTCCGGCATGCGTCTCTCGGACGTATTCGACCGAGAGGCTCGTGGGCTTACCCTCCAATCCCGACCGATGACCGGCTCGAGCGGCAAACCATCGCGTATCCTCGATGTAGTCGACGTACCGCGCCTGGTTCACGTGGCCGAAGCTGTCTTGGTCGCTCGGCCGTACCGTCCAGGATCGCGTCCACAAATGGGAACGATCGCCCTCGGGCCAGGCAAGTGCCGCTGGAGCGGGCTCGTCGACCACGAAGGTCGAAACGACCGGGTCCAGCGGGGCAGGGCCCCCGGGGCCGAGATTCACGATCGTCATGCGTGCCCGGGCGACCACGGCGCCATCATCGATGCGTACCATTCGGTGGCCGAAATCGAAGCTCGTTCGACCTACTCGGGCGACCCAGGTCGCGATCTCGAGCTCGTCTCCATGACGCAGAGGCTCGACGTATTGGTAGGTGCCCGCGCGGGCCACGCCGCCTTCCATCAGACCACGGGGGGCGTAGTCATCCACGGTGAATGCCTGCCATCGGGTGTGCTCCAGTATTCGCGCGACCCAGCCCGGAGACGCCGTTCCGGTCGCGTCGAGCTCGATTCCGCGAACCGCATAGCGGATGAGCGTGAGCTTTTGCTGTTGGTCTTGCATCGAGGGGCGGAACGGTAGCAGAAGCCGGCGTACATGACACCGCAGCGCCCGGCTGGTAAGCAGGCACCCCATGAGTGAAGACTTCCAGATCGAGACAGCCGATGGGATCTCTGAAATTCAGATCACACGACCAAAGACCAAGAACTCATTCGTGAGCACGATGTATCGCGAGCTTGCCGTAGCGCTCGAGCGGATGGAGGCCGACGATCAAACCCGGGTGGTCTTGATCCACGGGGCAGGCGAGAATTTCTCGAGCGGAAACGACCTCCGGGATTTCGTTCACAACCCGCCGACCAGCGCGCAAAGCGCCGTCTTCCGTTTCATGCAAACGCTCCACGGATTCGGAAAGCCGATCATTGCGGCCGTCGACGGCTTTGCCGTCGGCATCGGCACCACGATGTTGCTGCACTGCGATGTCGTCTACGCGACGCCTCGTGCCAAGTTCCTGCTGCCTTTCATGAACCTCGCCGTGGTGCCCGAGGCGGCTTCGACACTGCTGCTTCCGCGGACTGCGGGGCTTCGCCTGGCAAGCGAGCTGCTCTTGTTCGGCGAAGTGTTCGACGTCGAGACCGCCTCTGCCGCAGGGCTGGTGAGCCGCGTGGTCCCCGAGAGCGAGCTCCTAACGCACGCGCGAAAGCGCGCTGCACAACTGGCAAAGAGGCCGCCGGGCGTGGTCCGAGAGACCAAGGCGCTTCTCAAGCGCGAGCTGACCGAGGCGATTGCGGAGCGCATCGATCTGGAAGCCGAGCTCTTCTGCAGCACACTGCGTGAGCCTGCCGCGCAAGAGGCAATCGAGGCGTTTCTGAACAGGAAGAAATGACGGCAGCGCTAGCGCAGACCGAGTGCACCTTGAAATGATTCGAGGGCGGATCAGCTCAGGGTGTACTCGGTCTAGGTCAGGTGCTGCTCTCTTCGGCTCGAATGTGCTTGGCGACGTATTCACGTCCGACCTCGAGCGCTTCGGGGTCGCCGAGCGATGCGAGCAATCCGTCCGCGTCTTCGCGGGCGTCGAAGGATCCCGCCCGGATCGCCAATAGCTGTCGTTTGGTGGTGCGAAGCACGCTCAGAGGGCGGCGTCCGATGGCGGATGCCAGCGCACCCAGCTCGCGCTCGAGCTGAGCGGCCGGAACGATCCGGCTCACGAGCCCTGACCGAAGCGCTTCATCGGCTCCAAACGGCCGGCAGCTGAGCACCCAGTCGGCCGCGATCGTCTCGCCTACCAACTTCACGAGGCGCTCCATGCCGCCCCATGCAAGCGGGATTCCGGCGTCGAGCTCGGGAATCGAGAAGCGCGCTTCGTCCGTGGCGAGACGCATGTCGCAAGCGCCTGCGAGCACCAACCCCCCTCCCACGCAGTGGCCGTGAATCCCCGCGATGGTGATCTGCGGAAGCTCTCCCACGGCGTTGGCGGCCCGGCGTCCGAGATCCGCTACGGCACGGGCGTCCGGGCCTCGAAGGGCGGACACGAACGCAGGCAAGTCGGCCCCTGCAGAAAAGCAACTCCCAGCCCCCTCGAAGACGACGACGCGAATGGAGTCGTTCCTCGACAGATCGGCGCACGTTTGAATCACATCCTTCAGCAAGGTCGGCGACAGCGCGTTGAGCACCCGTGGCCTATCGAACACCAAGCGGGCAGCGCTATCGGTCGTGGTTAGCTTCAGTTCAGACACGCTTCTCTCCATGGTTGAGCGGTCGCCTACTCGAAGTTGGCCGGACGCTCGACGCAGTAGATCCCACCGGGCGCTTCGATCAAGGTCGCGCATTGGTTGCAGTGGCTGCAGCCGTTTTCGTAGTTGGCGCGCGCTTGCGCATGCTTCGGGAAGTCGGGATCGAAAATCAAAGCACGGCCCAGCTGGATGAAGTCGAATCCCGCATCCATGACGCGGCGGATGCTGTCGTTCGTGCAGACGCCGCCGATGTAGCAGACACCGCACTGCACCCGATCCCGAATCCGCTGCGCCTGCTCGAGAAAATACGTCTCTTCGTACGGGTAGCTCCTGAACATGAATGGTGCTGCGAGACGGATCCCGATCTTCATCAGGCGGCTGCTCTCGTGCGCGATCAAGCCGGGAGCCAGGCTGTCTCCTCGAAACAAGAGCATCGGGTTCATGCTGCTGGTGCCGCCGCTGCAGATGATCACGTCGATTCCGCCTGCCTCGAGCATGGCGGCGATACGCACGGAGTCGTCGTAGGTCACGCCCCCGGGCACTCCATCGGTCATGCTGATCTTGCCCAGCAGAGGATAGTCATCACCGACAACACGGCGGACCTCCCCGAGGACTTCGAGCGCAAACCGCATTCGATTTTCGAGGCCTCCGCCGTACTCGTCCTTGCGTTTGTTGGTCTTCGGGCTGATGAATTGACTGATCCCGTAGCCATGACCGAAGTGAATTTCGATCGCATCGAATCCGACCGACTTCATGAAGGCTGCGGCCTGGCCGAACACGCGCACGTGTTCGCGAATCTGCGGCTTGGTCATCGCTTCGACGCGACCGAGCCCATACCCGAGCCCGAGCGGATTGGTGCCCTTCGAGGGTCCGAGTGGCCGCTTTCGGGAGAGCTCGCGGCTCTTGGTGAACGAGCCGCAATGGCCGAGCTGGCCCGAAACTTTCGCGCCGGTGACTTGCACGGTACGGACGAGGCGCTCGAGCTCGGGTCGTATACCCTCGTGCATGAACATCATGTTTTCGTGCATTCTGCCGTCCGCTTCGGCAGCGCAATAGGCGATGGTCGTCATCCCGATCCCTCCCTGACCAATGCGCTCGTGAAAACGAATCAGCGCTTCACTGGGAAGCCCCCCAGGTGTCTTGCCCTCGAACGTCGCGGCCTTGATCAATCGGTTGCGCAACGCGAGCCCGTTGATCTTGGTCTCGGAGAAGCAGGTCCTAAGGGAATCGGGCATAGCGTCTGGGGCTCCCTAAGGCGTCACGCGTGCTCCTGGCCGAGCGCGCGGCGTATGTCCCGCATGACCGACTCCTCGACCTTTTCGAGCCGTCCGTCTGCCGCAGCAGCGATCTCGGCGGCGCTTTTCACGAGCTCGGCGTGGGCGGGGACCCCTTTCACGCGGGCGACGCATTGGAGCGCGAAACGTTTGCCATCCTCGGGGTCTGCAAACATGGCGTCTGCCAAATCTCCAAACGTCTTCTCGAGCTGGCGATAATCGATCGCCGAGAACACCTCGGCCTCGCTGCGCAGCACCTCGAAAAAACGCACCGCTTCGGAGCGGCTGAGCTCTCCATCGGCGGCAGCGACCAACACGAAGGCGCCCGAAACGGCGCGCAAGAGCCCGTCCGACACGGTTTCATCGAAGCGATTCCAGGCAGCTAATGCGTAGGCAACGGATTCTTCCGGGATCATTTTCTCTCCTCGAACGCCCGGAGCCTAGCCTCGTTACGGCCGGTTGCCCAGGTAGGCCTGCACGGCGCGCGGAACCGGCTGCCGCTGCAGGGCTCGCGTGAGCGCCCATCGCTCGT
>Ga0111159_1040_pt1 | contig 29665 bp, 20 predicted proteins | sample DeeMarSeWOR28_12_FD_80259 | JGI IMG/M metagenome (GOLD analysis project Ga0111159, IMG submission 80259) | Myxococcales bacterium SG8_38 | reverse complement strand
GGCGGGCGTAGCCGAGCTTCTCAGGCCCGATCGCCTCTTGGTTCCATTCGGGCGCCTCGGGGTTTTCGGGAATGAACGTGGGCTCTCCGCCCATGGTGAGCGCCAAGCCTCGAGCCTGCAGACGGCCCTCCACCGCGTCGGCAAGCTCGTCGACGCTCATGGTCACACGGAGGTCTCCTTGATGTGCAAGTCCACGGTCATGTGTGAGCGGACATCGCCATTGTGGAAATAGCGGCCTTGGATCGGGTTCACCCATTGCGGGCGGTTCGCGACCGCAGCCGGCAGGAAATGATGGTCGGTCAAGATGCCGTTGGTGGGATCGAACCCTCGCCACCCGGCGCCGGGCAAATAGACCTCGGCCCATGCATGCATCGAGCCCGCCGCCCGGTTGAACGCGCTCACGCCTTCGGGCGGCGGCGGCTCGTACAGGTATCCGCTCACGAAGCGAGCTGCCAAGCCCAACTGACGGCTCGTCGCCACGAAGAGCTCTGCGAGGTCGCGGCACGATCCAGCGCCGGTTGCGAGGGTTTGGTTCGCAGTCTGGACGCCTTCGTCCTCCCGGCGCCGGTAGGCGATGTTTCGATGGATGGCGAGATTGAGGTCCGTCAAAAAGCCGATGGTCTCGCGACCCCGGGTGGAATCTCCGAGCATGCTTCGAGCCCAGTCGAGCACTCTCCAGCGCTCGGACTCCTCGGCTTCGAGATACGGCCGCAACGCGCTCTTTTCCTTCTCGTCGTAGCTGAAAGGAAAATCGGCGGCGCGCGTGTCCAAGATGAAGTCGAATGGATTTTCCTCGGCCACGTCGAACACCATCTGGCAGTGAAACGACAGGACGGACGACTTCACCAAGCCGAAGCTGACCACCGCCACGATGTTGTTGAAGCAGTCGCGCACCCAGCGCACCCTGACCTCGGGGCGGCATTGGAGCGAGAAGCTACGAACGTGCAGCGTTTGGCTCTCGCGCGGCCGCAAGTAGAGCGAGTGCTCGCCGAAACCAACCGGTTGCTCGTAGCGATATTCGGTCAGATGGTCGACCGAGATCCTCATGTGCCATCAGTTAGCAGGTTTTACCGGCAGGTGTGGTTTCCGACTCATTTCCGATCCATGTCGGCAACGCAACATCCGCTAACGCCCGTCGTCCGCACGTGCCAAGCGAAACGCGCGGCGGTATGGTCTGCTCGTCGTGAAGAACGTCATCCGTTTTCCCACGCAGCTACGCACCGCGCGCTCCGCGGCATCGGATTCGAAGCGATATCGGAGGATTCACGGCTACCGACGCGCGTTCATCCACGCCGGGAGCGGGCCGCCGCTCTTGTTGATCCACGGCATCGGCGACAGCGCCGAGAGCTGGATGGACGTCATTCCGTCCTTGTCGCGCAACCACACCGTGATCGCTCCGGATCTATTGGGGCACGGTGACTCGGACAAGCCGCGCGCGGACTATTCCCTCGCCGCTTATGCCAATGCCATGCGGGATCTGCTGAGCGTCCTCGACGTGGAGCGTGTCACCGTGATCGGTCACTCCCTCGGCGGCGGCGTCGCCATGCAGTTTGCCTACCAGTTCCCCGAGCGCTGCGAGCGGCTGGTGCTCGTCGGCACGGGGGGCGGCGTCAGCCACGAGGTGCACCCCGTGCTCCGGTTCACCTCCGCGCCGAACGCGGACTTCGTGCTTCCCCTGCTCGCAGCGCCGGGGGCACGCTTCTTCGGCAAGGCCGCCTTTCGCGTGCTGAAGGCGCTCGACACGGACCTCGGTCACGACGCCGAACCTCTTTGTCGCGTCTTCGATGCCCTACCCGATGCCGCCTCCCGCCGGGCCTTCGTCCGCACGCTTCGAGCCGTCGTCGACTGGCGAGGGCAGGCCATCACCATGCTGGACCGCTGCTACCTCACGCACGGCATGCCGACCCTGCTGGTGTGGGGCGCCCGCGACGCCGTGATTCCGGTTGCGCACGCACACAAGGCGCATGCCGCCATGCCGGGAAGCCGGCTCGAGGTGTTCGCCGAAGCAGGTCACTTCCCCCACCAAAACGAGCCGCAGCGCTTTGTTCGCGTGTTCCGGGACTTCTACGACAGCACCAACGCCAACTCGCACAGCATCGAAGACTGGCGGGCGCTGCTTCGCCGGGGCCCTATTGCTGCGCCTGCTGCTGCGCCTGTGCTCCGTCCGGTGATTCCGGGTCAACCCGGGTGACGCGCACCGACACGTCGAGCCGCTCCCCATGGCCCCCTGCGTAGAGAGTGCCTGCGGTCGGCGTCGCATCACGGTAGTTGCGTCCCGCGGCCACGCGAATGTGATCGAGATCGACGAGACAGCCGTTCGTGGGGTCGAAGCCTCGCCAACCCACCGACGGCAGGTACACCTCCGCCCAAGCGTGCGAGGCCTCGGATTGGATCTGGTTGTGGTACGTCGAGCCGGTGTGGATGTAACCCACGCGATAGCGGGCGGGCACGCCGAGCAGCCGCGCAAGACAGATGAAGAGGTTCGCGAAGTCTTGGCAGACCCCGCGCCGTTCCGTGTACACCTCGAAAGGAGACGTCTCGAGCGTGGTCGCGCCGGGGATGTACTTGAAGTCGCGGTGGAGCGTTTCGTTGAGGTCGATCAGCGTTTCGAGCAGGTCGTATTCCCGGCGCGCGGCAGAGCTCATCGCAAATCCCGAAAGCTCCCGAAGCTCGGACTCGGGCAGCTCGGGCGGCAACAAGTACGGATTCATCATCTGACGTTGCCAGGGCATCCATACGAGCGGGATGTTCGTGCTCCGTAGCGAAGAATGCGTCTCCACGTGGTACGTCGTGACCTTGGCCTGCACCCGAACCCAAAGCTCCGTGTACGGCTGGTTGATTTGAAAGCTGAGCACGTGGTTTCCGAACACGTCCTCGTAGGAATACGACTGCCCCGGCGGAGAGATCTCGAGCACATACTCCAACACGTCTTGAGTGAGGTCCCGCACGGGCTGCAGCCTCACCGTGTGAGTCGACGTCTCCACCGGGGTTTCATACCGATAGACGGTCTCGTGGATGATCTCGTAGGTGCGCGAGCTCCCATGCCGCGAATCGAGCGGCGGCAAGGCAGGCCCCGGCACCGAGGGCTTGGGACGAGGATACGGCTTCACGCTCACCTGCGGCGCGTCCGGTCTTGACTGGGTCCACGACGAGCTCGCCGGTTCCACCACGGCGGGAATCGGGGGAGCGATGACCAGGCCGGTCTCGATCGAACGGCCCCGACTGATCACCCGCATCTCACCGGGGGCAAGCCGGCTCCAGGGCTCGTCCGACAGCGGCCGTGTGGAGATGATGGCAAGCGTACGGTTCTCGTCGACCGAGCTCGACACGTCGAGCTCGAGCAAGTCCGACTCGAGCGTGATCGGAGACGGCGGGGGCACGCGCCGAAGGTGATGGAGCGCATTGAAGCCGCCTCGATCGTGGTAGGCGACGACGTGGAGCCCGTCGCTCCAGATGACGTTCAGCGTCCCGAGCTGGTTGAGACGGTAAAGCCAGTCTCGAACCGTATCCCAGCCGAGGTCCGAAAAGCGACGCGCACCCGCGCTCCGCACCTGGCCCATCAGCCAGCAAAAGGCGTGCTCCGAATCGGTGTGTCCAACGGGCTCGAAGCCGAGGGTTTCGTCGAGGGGAAGCGTTCGGTCGAGGTTTCGGCCGAGGTCGCCGTTGTGGGCAAAGATCCAGTCCCTTCCAGCGTGGCTGCGAACGAACGGGTGTGTGTCGGTGAACGAGCGGCCCCGGTGGGTTCCGCTGTGGCAGATGAAGATGCTCGAGCGAAATCGATCCCACCGCTGCACCGCGGTGGCGACCGCCATGTCGTACTCGACGTGCGGGTCCTTGAGGACCGATGCGCCGACCCCATCCCGCGGATACCAGGCAAAGCCCCAACCGTCCGGCCGGTTGCCCTTCTTGAAGTGGATCTTCGGGGACGCGGGGCTGTCGTAACAGATCGCGAGCAGATCACTGTTGAGCTGCTGCACTGCTTGCCTCCGCCAGAATGCGAGTCTGCAACTCCGTCGACTGGAAGAACTCTTGCTCGATCGACGTGCAAAGGTCCGTCACCGAATCGACCAAGTAGGTCAGCTCCTCGTGGAGCTCGTCGCCCACCAGCGCATGGCCTTCCCGCAATGCCAAGTGGCTCAGCAACGCTTCCATCAGCGCCGTCGACACCATTCCAATGCGATTCGACCCGAACCCTCGAACGTGGACCAAGGCATGGCGGGCCGCTCGCAGGCAGTGCGATACCGAGCGCGGAAGGTCGGGCTCGAACAGCAAGAAGCTCACCACGTCACGCGCCGTCGGGGTGCCGAAGGAACGCTTCTGAAACGGCTCGGTCGCCGAGCAGCATGCGAGCAGCGCCCACCACTGGGCGAGGCGCACCGGGTCGTCGATCGGCCCTTCGTCCGGGAAGGTGTGGTAGTGCACGTCCATCAGCCGCGCGGTCTGGCCGGCGCGCTCGAGGTACCGTCCGAGCCGCATGAAGGCGAGCGGCTCGCCGTTGAGCATGGTTTCATCGGCCTGCCCGTGGAAGAGCTCGCCCATCTGACGGATGTGTTGATAGAAGTGGTCTCTGTCGGAGCGGTAGAGCCGGCGGCCCGGCCCTCCTTGAAGCCAGTGCCAAAGCGAGTTGATCGTCTCCCACATCTCCGAGCTGACCGTCTCGCGCGCCGTGCGCGCATTTTCGCGCGCCCACCGTACCGACTCGACGATCGAGGTGGCGTTTCGCCGATCCCAGGTCAAATACTCCTGCACCGTTTCTCCGTCCTCGTCCTCGCCGAAGTGGCGCCGATATCGCTCTTCTTCTCCGGCGACTACGATCAACGGATGCCACCTCGAGAGCTGGGGCAAATCGACACCCGGCACGAAGGCGCGGTTGACGCGCAGGAGGCGCGCCATGCTGCCCGCCCGCTCCATGTAGCGATTCAACCAAAAACAATTGCCAGCAACTCGCGAGATCATGTCGGCGGTCCCTCCAATACCCAGGTGTCCTTCGAGCCCCCGCCCTGGCTGGAATTCACCACGTACGATCCGGCCCTGAGCGCCACGCGGGTGAGACCCCCGGGCAGCACCCAGCTCGTCTTTCCCGTGAGCACGAACGGGCGCAAGTCGACGCGGCGGGGCGCGGCTTCGCCATCGACCCAGGTCGGACAGGTGGAAAGCTCGATGACCGGCTGCGCGATGTAGCCCTCGGGGTCTGCGCGGAGCTTCTCGGCGAACTCGTCGAGCTCGGCACGGGTGGCTCGCGGGCCGAACAACATGCCGTATCCCCCGCTGCCATCGACGGCCTTGACCACCATCTCGCTCAGCTTGGAAAGCACGTGGTCGCATTCGCTCGGACGCGCACAGATGTAGGTCTCGACTTGGCCGAGAATCGGCTCCTCGCCGAGGTAGAATCGAACCATCTCCGGCACGAAGGGATACACGGCCTTGTTGTCTGCAACCCCGTTCCCCGGCGCATTGGCGAGGCTCACGTTGCCGGCCGCATACGCCTCGACCAGGCCGCGCACGCCAAGCGCGCTGTCGTCCCGGAACACCGCGGGGTCCAAGAAGTCGTCGTCGATGCGACGGTAGATCACGTCGACCCGTTCCGGGCCCGAGGTGGTTTTCACGTAGACGTGCTTGTCGTGCACGAACAGGTCGCTCCCCTCGACGAGGTCGCATCCCATCTGGCGCGCCAAGAAGCTGTGCTCGAAATACGCCGAGTTGTAGGGGCCGGGTGTCAGCACCACGATCCGGCTCTCCTCGGGCGGCCGCGGCGACACACTCATCAGCGCATCCCCCAACCGCGCGGGATAGGCCTCCACAGGCCGCACTCTGCTCCTGCGAAACACGCGGGGAAACACCCGTTTCATCACGACCCGGTTCTCGAGCACGTAGCTCACCCCCGAAGGCGTGCGCAGATTGTCCTCGAGCACCAAGAACCCGCCCTGCGCCCCGCGGATGAGGTCGATCCCCGCGATGTTCACGAAGACCCCCTCGCGGGGAAGGATCCCGCGAAGCTTCTCGAGGTAGCCGGCAGTGCCGAAGACGACCTCTTTGGGAATCCGCCCCTCCGCGAGGATGCGCTGTTCTTGATAGAGGTCGGACAAGAACATGTTGAGCGCCGTGACCCGCTGGATGAGACCCCGCTCGACGGTCGCCCACTCGGCAGCGGGAATCACGCGTGGAATCAAGTCGAACGGGAAGATCTTTTCTTGCCCCCGGGCATCCGAGTAAACCGAAAACGTCACCCCGCCTCGAAACAGGGCGTCCTCGGCCAGCTTCTGCCGGGTCATGAACTCCGCGCGTCCGAGCTCATTCAGCTCGGCGACCAGCTCGGCCACCTCCTCGCGCGGGCTTCCATCCCATCGAAATAGCTCATCGTAGGTCCTGGGAAGGGGCGCGTAACCGTCGAGTAGTGTCGTGTCCCCGGCCAGGCCAACGGTCTGCTCGAGCTCCGCTGGCATCATGCCAGAGCATGGGATCACCCGTTGCGCCGAACCAGCAAAACTTCGCGGCTGTGTTCATTTCTTACCTGGTCGAAACAGAACGGAAACCGATCCTGTTGGGGGCAAGCGGCGGGTGCTATAAGGAGCCCTCTCATCGGAGGAACGCGATGCATCCCTGGCACGACGTCTACATCGACGAGGACCAACTCGAGGACACCTTTCCGGTCGTCATCGAAGTGCCCATGGGAAGCAAGAACAAATACGAGCTCGACAAGGAAAGCGGCCTCTTGAAGCTCGACCGGGTGCTCTTCAGCGCGGTCCACTACCCGGCCAATTACGGCTTCGTGCCACGGAGCTTCTGCGACGACGGCGACCCGCTCGATGCTCTGGTGCTTGGCCAGGAGGCGGTGGTCCCGCTCTGCATCATGCATGCGCGCGCCATCGGCGTGATGCGCATGCGCGACGACAAGGGCATCGATGACAAGATCATAGCGGTGAGCGTCAACGACCCCCTCTACAATACGCACGCCAAGCTCGAGGATCTCCCCAAGCTCAAGCTGCGGGAGATTCAGCGTTTCTTCGAAGACTACAAGGCGCTCGAGAACAAAGAGGTCGTGGTCGACGGCATGCAAGAACGAGACGAGGCGCTCCACATCCTCCGCGACTCCCTAGTGATGTACCGCAAGCTTCGGCGGGGCGAGCTCGGCAAGGACTGAGCCCGCCTCCCCGAGGACGAGCCGCTACCGATCGGTGAGCTGCCGGATCAACGCCGCTTCTTCGGGGTCGTAGGGCGTGCCGTCCGGGTAGAATACGTCGTGAAACCAGGGGTCCGCCGCGGCCGGGTCCATCGTCACCCAGGAAATCCAACTGTAAATCGTCTGGGTGCGCCCGCTGACCAGCCCCCAGTTGTACGCGCCGACACCCTCCGCCTCGAAAATCGGCAGGATCGTCTGGAACGTGCTCCCGCCGGACCGGGCCAGGTACTCGGTGCATAAGAGGGGGCGCCCATACTGCCGGAGGTCCGTCAGCAGCTCGGCGACGACCTCGGCACGGGCATAGCTGTGGAAGCTCACCACATCCGACTCGCTGAGCATGAGCTGGTTCAGGGGCGAGAGCGCAGCCGGGTCTTCCCACTCGCCCTGCCACACGCCGGCGGTGATCGGCTGCGTCGGACCGACCGACCTGGCCCAGGCGAAGGCCTTCCTCAAGAGGGCCTCCGCTGCCGGCGCTTTGACCGCCGCTGGAAGCTCGACCTCCAGATACGAAATGAGGTTTGGGTTGTCGGGCTCGTTGAAGAGGTCCCAGGCAAGGACGCGCCGGTCGCTTTGGAAGCGTCCGATCACCTCCGTCACATAGGGCTCGAGCTCGTCGTGTCTTTCGAGATCGCCTAAGATTTCAGCGCCAGGGCTCTGAACCCATTGCGAATTGTGAACGTGCTCGATCGGATCGGGCTGCGGGCCTGCCACGGGAAACGGGTTCCAGACGCCATCGAACAGGACGAACATGATCCGGATTTCGTGCCGGTCGGCGACCGCCAAAAACCGGTCGATGCGGTCGAGGAAGCCCCCGGGATCCGCTTCGTAGACCAGGTCGTGCAGGAACACGCGCATGGTGTTGAACCCCAGGTCTGCCGCCCACCCGAGCTCGCGATCGATGGTCGGCTCGTCATAGGTGTCCGCCTGCCACATCTCGAGCTGATTGACCGCCGTGCTGGGGACGAAGTTGGCGCCGACGATCCACGGCTGACCGGCGTACCAGGCCTCGGCCTCCACCGCCGACCAGCGCTCGCGAGGCGTCGGCTTGGAGTCCCCATCGCCGCATCCGAAGAACCCCAAAATCGCGCCCAAAACGAGGGCCCGCCCTGTGCACGGGGTGCGCATGGAGCCCGCATACCACACCGATCGCCCCCTCGAACAGCATGTGACGGTTCCGTGAAGTCTCGGGCGCAAACTTTGCAGTGATTTGCGTCACGGAGGGACTTGCCTTGTTCGGGGCGCTTGATAAGGTGCCCGACCCATTGACTCGAACAACACTTACCGGAGGGGAATACATGCACAAAGCTAGCTGGGTACTCGTGCTCGCGGTCGGCCTGATGCTGACTGCGGGTTGCAAGAAAGACGAGCTTCGAGCGAAAGACGCTCGCATCGCGGAGCTCGAGGCGCAGGGCCAAGACACGGCCGCCGCGCTCGAGCAGTGCAAAGAGGATCGCGCCAACCTCAACACCCTCGTGAAGGGCTACACCGGTGAGATCAACGCGATGGAGGCCGCGCTCGCCGAGGCCGCTGCGCGCGAAGCACGCGCCGCCAAGCGTCTCGAGGAGTACAGGTCGATGCTGAAGCAGCTCAAGTCGATGATCGACGCGGGCAAGCTCTCGGTGCGCATCGTCCGCAACAAGATGGTGGTCGAGCTTCCGGAGGCCGTGTTGTTCGCGAGCGGCAGCGCCAAGCTCAAAGAGGAAGGTGTCCGCGTCCTGGCCGAGGTCGGACCGGTCCTCGCGAGCCTCGGAGAGCGCCAGTTCCAGGTAGGCGGCCACACCGACAACAAGCCCATCCGAACGAAGCGCTTCCCCTCCAACTGGGAGCTTTCGGGCGCGCGCGGTATCGAGGTGACCAAGCTCCTCATCGAGTACGGCGTTCCCGCGACCCGCGTCTCCGCCGCCGCCTACGCGGACACGCAGCCGGTTGCGGATAACGAAACCCCAGAGGGCCGCGCGCTGAACCGCCGCATCGAGATCGCGCTTCAGCCGAGCCTCGACGAGCTGCCGGACCTCTCGGACATCGGAACGGAATAGTCAGGACCGCCGCGCTGCTTCGAAGGCGGCGCGAAGGACCCACGAACGTGCCGGTGTGCCTCGCGCACCCGGCACGTTTTCAATTGGGCCCACGCACCCCGCGCCGCAAGTTCGGTGTGGCTTTGGCGCGCGATTGTTGCTAATCGGCAAGCTCGGAGGATGTGGATGATGCGTCGTGGTTGGACTCTTCTTTGTGCCTTGGCCTTGCTCGCCTCGAGTAGCTGCGGCGACGACGGTAGCCCGGAAACCACTACGGTGAGCGGCATCGCCTGGGGATTCACGCTGCCCGACGACGTTGGCGGCTACGATCGAATCGCCGACGCCACCATCTCGGTCCTCGAGATGCCCGAGCTGACCACCATGAGCGACGCGGACGGCGGGTTCAGGCTCGACGGAGTCCCCGTGGGCTCCGAAGCCACCTTCGTGCTCGAGCATCCAGACTATCCACTCACCTACACGAAAACCCACATCATCCCCGAGGGCGGCATCGACGACCTGACCTTCCAGATCCCCAACAACGGCTTGTACGCGGGCATCGAACTCGGGCTCGGCATCACCAGCGACCCTGAGCGTTGCCAAATGGTGAGCACGTTCACGCGGGTCGGAAAGACGATTGGGGACCCAGGCGCCCACGGACAGGCAGGCGCCGTGCTGACCATCGAGCCGGCCGAGCTCGACATTGAGGAAGGCCCCATCTACTTCAACGACGACGTCCTTCCAGATCGCAGTCGCAGCTACTCCTCCATCGACGGCGGCGTGCTGATCCTCAACGCCGAGCCCGGCGACTACACCCTTCGGGCGTCCTGTGTGGAAGATGCGGACGACCGGGCTGCGTTCCTCGCCGAATACCCGCCCGAGACGTATCCCGACGAAGACCTCCGATGCCAGACCGAGGACGTCCAATTCGAAGAGGTGCGCATGAAGTGCCGGGCGGGTGTTTTCCTGAACGCTTCCCCATCATACGGGCTCCAGGCGCTGCCGTGAGCGTCGGTCCGGGTGTTGCGGCCGTTTGCCGCTATGATGGAGCGGCATGACTGAAAAGACCCACGACCCCCACGCCGACATCGCCGAAGTTCTGTTGGAGCGGAACAAGGCCTGGGTCGCCGAGCAGCTCGCCGGCGACCCCGACTACTTCAAGAAGCTCGCCGAAGGACAGAGCCCCCATTCGCTTTGGATCGGTTGCGCCGACAGCCGGGTTCCCGCCAACGTCATCACGGGCACCCGCTCGGGCGACATCTTCGTGCACCGAAACATCGCGAACGTGGTCGTGCACGACGACCTCAACATGCTCTCCGTGCTGCAGTTCGCGGTCGAGGTCTTGAAGGTGCAGCACATCATCGTCTGCGGGCATTACGGCTGCGGCGGCATCAAAGCCGCGCTCACCCACCAAAATCTCGGCCTCATCAACAAGTGGCTGCGATACATCAAGGACGTCTACCGTCTGCACGAGCGGGAGCTCGCTGCGTACACCGACGGCGATTCGCTCGAGCGGCGCATGGTCGAGCTCAACATCATCGAAGGCGTGCGCGGCCTCGCGAAAACCTCGATCGTCCAACACGCATGGGCCGAGCGGGGGTCTCCGGTGCTGCACGGGTGGGTCTATGACCTATCCGATGGCATCCTACGCGACTTGGGCGTGACCATGTCGGACACCGGCCGCATTGAAGACATCTACAAGTACAACTTCGACGAGTAGCCGAAGCCGCCACCCACGGGGCTCACTATCCGGCCCGTCCGGCAATCACCTCGAGCCGGCCGCCGCCTGAACTTCCGCGAGCAGGCTCTCGCTGTAGATTCGCCCCGTCAGCCGCTCGCGGGTTTCCTTGCCCGCCGCCTCCCACTCGGGCCGGAACGGGGTGGTGTCGACGACCTCGATGCCGCGCTCGATCATCACGTCGTACGCTCGGGCATCGTCGCGCCGCACGACCTGATCGAGCGCCAGGCCCGCCCGCTTGGCCGTGTCGAGCAGGACCTTCTGATCCCCTGGGGACAGCTCCTCCAACTTTTCCTTCTTGATGAGGGTCGCGCCGAGCACGATCCCGAAGCTGTCCTTGGACATGTACTTCAGCTTCGTGAACCACTGCAGGGCGACCGCACCAATCGCCGAGGCCGGGACGACGTCGACCATCCCGGTTTGCAACGCCGGATACACCTCCGGGACACCGAGACGCACGGGATTGGCCCCCACCACCTTCAAGAACTCCGCGAAGATCGGGTCGTCCTTCCACGCCCAGGGCCGGCTGGTGCGGAGGTCGGACGGCTTGGTGATGGGCAACGTGGACATGAGCCGCCCCTTGCCCGCGTCCGACCACGCCAAGAGGACGAAGCCCGCCTCCGCGAACATCTCGTCGAAGCGCGCGTTGAGCTTTTCCCGCACCCGCGCGAGCTGTTCGTAGCTTTCGATGACGCCGGGCGCGGACAGAACCAAGACCGGTCGCACGACCAGGCTCAAGCCGACCGTGGTCACGCCGGCGGCATCCATCTGTCCCGCGCGGATCTTCCGAATCACGTCTCGCTCATCCCCTTGAGCGCCTCCGGAGTACACCCGGAGCTCCACTCGCCCCTCGGTCTCCTTGGTCAGGCTGCGGCTCCATGCCTTGAGCACCTTGCCGAACGCGGACCCCGCCGGCGCCAGGGTTCCGTATCGGATCACCGTCTTACCCGCGGCGTCGGCATCGCGGGCGCCGGAGCCCCCGAGGAGCACAGAGGCCGCCACCAACGCAAACACGAGCCGAGATTTTTTTGCTGCTTGGCGCATCGGTTACTCCAACAAGTCGTCGCGAAGTTGCTGCAAAGCCTCTTCGGAAGCGCCAAGACCCTCGATCAGATACGCCTCGACGCTGCCGTGGCGTTCGAGGATCTCGTCGTGGGCCGCCTGGAGGCTTTGCTCTTTGACGTACAACAGGCCTTCGACGCGCTCGAACGCAACTTCTTCAGCGCCCGCCTTGCCCTGGCTCGCCGCAAACGCCCGAACCATGTCGAGCAGCTTGTCGTTCTCGGCCTTCCGATACTCGTTGGACAGCAGATAATCCTCGAGCACCGTCTCCCACGGAACGCCGAGCGCGCTCAGCACGATCGCCGCGCCGAACCCCGCACGGTCCTTGCCCTGGGTGCAATGAAACACGAGCGGCCGGCTGGCCGGCTCGCGAAGCGTCCGCAACAAGCCCCCAAACTGCTCCGCGAAGTCGCTCACCAACAGCCGATTCACCCGTTCGAGCAGGTTTGGCGGCAGCTGCGAGAAGTCGCCCTTCAAGAACATCGGAATGAGCTTCGAGAACACGTCGCTCGAGGCGATGGGCATCGGTCGGAGCTTCGCCCCGGGCGGCAAGCGCCCTTGCCCACGCGCCGCGATCTCCTGCGGCGATCGAAAATCGACGACTGTCCTGATGCCGAGCGCCGCCAACTTGTCGACATCGTCTTGGCTGAGTTGGCTGAGCTCGCCCGAGCGGTAGACGGCGCCCCATCGAACACGCCGGCCGTCCGCCGCCTCGTAGCCGCCGAGGTCGCGAAAGTTGGGCTGCCCTTTCAAAGGAACGTGCCGATTCATAGAAGCCCTCTATGGCCTCCCCGCTCGCCGGGCGCCACCCCTGAGCCACCCCTAGCCCTCTCGGCCGAGCGCCGCCAAGGTTTCGAGGTCTTGGACGGCGGATACGAGACGCGCGATGTTGGCCGCGGTGATTGCCTCGCCATAGTTCTCGGTCGGAGTGATCAGCCAGCCGATCACCAGCCCCCAGATCGCAGCCTGCCGATATCGGAGCCATGCTTCGCTCGGGCTGGGCGCGCTCCGGACGCCATGCTGCAAGAGCGCCTCGAGGTAGCGCTCGAGCAAGGCGCGGTCGTGCCGGCGGCGTTGTTCGGTCGATAAGCCGGTGATGACGAGATAGGTGAAGTCGTGCGCCCACCTTCCCCTCATCATGAGCTGCCAATCGAGAAACCCACCTCGCGCATCGGGCAAGAGATACGTATTGGCGATGTGCGGGTCCCCGTGAAGCAGCGTCTGCGGGCCTTCGGCCAGGATGCGCTGCCCCTTCCACAAGGCTTCCCAAAGCGCGTCGACCGTCTTGCCGAGCGGCTGGATGAGCGCAGCCTTGTACTCGTTCGTCTCGACTTGATTGCGAATCAGGTCGAGCCCGAGCGCCTGGAACACCGGCGCCATACCGCCCGACAGCGGCGTGGCAAGCCATCGAAGCTCGGAATCGAGCCACGGGCTTTCCCAGTAGCGTGCATGGAGCGCCGCCAACGTGCTCATCAACCCTTGCATCTCTTCGAGAGTTACGCTCGTCATCGCGTTCGGGAACCGCGCCCCGCGAAGCGTCAGGTCCTCCATGAGCACGCCGAAGCTCCGATTCGCCTCGTCGAAGATGCTCCCAAAGCACAGGGGCGCTTCGATCGAGAGCTCGGGCCTGATGCTCCGATAAAACCGCACCTCGTTCACGTACATGGCATCGGGCGCGTGCGGATAGCGCCGCTGATAGGCGCCGATGGCCGAAAACACCCACGGCCGAAGACGGGAGCCGAATGGCAGCGAGCCGAGCGCGCGCAGAGTCTTGCCCGTGAGCTGAATCGCCGACGGCCCAAAGCGCAGGCCCCGATGCAAGAGCACCGTCTTGAGCAACATCCGCGACGGAAGCCCGACGTCGCGTTCGTATTCGAGCTCGAGTGCCACCCGGTCGGCCGTCGACGCCACGCCATCGCCACGGTGGGCGCTGCGCAACACCTCGAGGCCGGTCACGAGCGCACCCGGGTGCTGCTCGGCGAGCAACGCCGTCACCACCTCGGGCGTCAGATCATCGAGCCTCGATGGAAACCGAAGTTGCGGCATGGCTCGAGGTCAGCCCCGCTCGACCTGCGCCTTGAGGTCCTCATTGAAGCCCGCGTACGACGGGCCGAGCTCCGCCCGCAGAAGCGCCCAGACCAAAGGTGCCAAAATCCCGGAAAACCTCTCCCCGTGACGAAAGTGCGTCCGCCTCCCGCCATCGCGCGGCTCCAAGATGAAATAATGGCTTCCCGTGATGAGCCCCTTCGGCCCGCCACGCCAACGAAGCTCGCGCGCCTCGTCTGCTCTTTCGATGACCACCGGAGAGCCCAATGCCCGCCCAAACAACGGAAACTCAACGCGTCCGCGCTCTCCGACGACGGCCTGGCCCCTCAGCTTGAAGGAACGGCTCCACTCCCCGTGCCTCTCGAAGTCGACCAAATGCCTCCACACGGCCTGCGGCGGCGCATCGATCGTGACGTTCGTCTCGTGGGTCACCATCGGAGTGAAAGTATCACGGTGCAAGTTCCCCGCGGCGCGAGAGGTCAAGCCACCTGGTGCGCCGTTGGTGGGCTCGACTCCCGGCCCTCTTGCCAGACAGCCGGGCGCGTGCCCGTCTCTGGGGCAACGAAGGCGTCCCAAAGGTGCATCGCCGCGTAGGCGCGCCAGGGTCGCCAACGTTCAGCTAAGCTCTCGAGCTCCACAGAGGAGATGGAGCCGGCGTCGCGGGCCGAAGCTTTGCGCAGCCAGGGGTCATTCGGCGGAAATGCGTCAGGCTCCCGGTAGACGCGCATCGCGATGTATTGCGCGGTGGTGGCGTTGAGGTCCGCGATCGAGCGGAGCCCCTCGATCGCCGCATCGAGCGATGGCGCGCCGTCGAGACGAAGCGCCCCCTCGTGGACCGCCTTGGACAGAGCCTGAATCGAACGGCTCCGGCGAGTGGGAATGCCGACCGATTCGAGCCGCGCTTTGCTCAACACGTACGGGCTCGGGAAGACGTGCGTCAGGGAGGGCTGCGAAGTCTCGATCCGCTTGCCGTACTTTTCGACGATGCGATCGATGAGCTCAGATGCCTCTTCGGGAGTGATGTGCTGATTGAGCAGCATCATGACCGCAGTCTCGAAATGATCGAACGCGCCGGGCACGCGCAGCCCCGGGTTTGCCCGAAGGCTCCGATCGAGGAGCGGGTGTCCGTCGAGATGATCGAGGATGGTGTGCAGCGGCGCGTCGAGGTCGAACAAACGCCGCACCCCGGAGACTACGTCGAGCAAATGCGAGCCGAGAGAGCTACTCACCCGAACGCTCAGGGCCTGCTCGCTAGGCTCGTAGGTCACACAGATCTCCCCAGTGGCCCTGCCAAACGATGCGGTGCGGCAGTATCGATCGGATACTACCTGCTCCACACCCGAGGCCGTCCATGGGTCGATGAACTGGAGCATTCTTCCCCACGCGAAGGGGCCCTCGATTGGAATCTGGATCTCGAGCTTGCTCGCGACTCGATTTGGATTCTTCCGAAGGGCGGTCGGAGGGCAGCCGTACACCTCGTTGATCACGGCGTTGAAGCGCCGCACGCTGCCGAAGCCGGCGGCCCGCGCGATGTGGGCCATCGAAAGGCTGGTGGTTTCGATCAACCGGCGCGCGAAGTCCGCCCGGCGCATCAGCGCGACCTGAACGGGGGACTTGCCCAGGTGCTTGTGGAATAGCCTCCGAAGCTGGCGCGCGCCGATGCCGAGTCGCTCGCACAACGCGTCGATATTGGCATGGTCGAGGACGCCATCCTCGATCAGGCGGAGGGCACGGGAGACGGTACTGGACGCTCCCTGAACATCTTCGGATTGTTCAACGGGCATACGGGGGAACTTCGAAGCTAAACCAATTTCGGCAATAGCGTTAGCACTTTTCGGCCACAAGAAGGGTGTTTCGCTCGTTTTGGTGTGCACGTGTAAGCCAGCTCACACATCGCGGATGGATCCCTATGGAATCGCGGCGGAGCAATCCGGTGCACAGCTGCCCGACGTACCGTCGTTGACACCATCGTCGCAGACCTCGCCTGCCGCCGCGTTGACCGTGCCGTCACCACAGATCGCAAGCGTGCAATCCGCATCGCAGGCCGCGCTCTGGCCGCCCGTGTCGCACTGCTCACCCGCGGAAGGATTGGCCCGCCCATCGCCGCAGACCACCGCGGTGCAATCGCCGTCGCAGGCGGCCGTTTCGCCGCTGGTGTCGCAGGTCTCACCCGCAGCCGTGTTGGTCACGCCGTCACCGCACACCACCGCCGTGCAATCCGCGTCGCAGGTGGCGCTGGCTCCGCCCGTGTCACAGGTCTCGCCTGCCGCCGTGTTCGTCACGCCGTCGCCACACGCCACCGCCGTGCAATCCGCGTCGCAGGTCGCGCTTGCCCCGCCCGTGTCACAGGTCTCGCCTGCCGCCGTGTTCGTCACACCGTCGCCGCACGCCGGCGCCGTGCAATCTGCGTCGCAGGTCGCGCTTGCCCCGCCGGTATCGCAGGTCTCGCCCGCGGCCGTGTTGGTCACGCCGTCACCACAAGCCGGCGCCGTGCAATCCGCGTCGCAGGTCGCGCTCTGACCGCTGGTGTCGCAAGTCTCGCCGGCCGTCGCGTTGGTCACGCCGTCGCCACACGCCGCCGCCGTGCAGTCCGCGTCGCAGGTCGCGCTCTCGCCGCTGTCATCGCAGGTCTCACCGGCCGTGCCGTTGATGGTGCCATCACCACATGCGGCCGGCGTGCAATCGGCGTCACACGATCCACTCTCGCCGCTGGTGTCGCACAGCTCGCCGGCCGTCGCGTTGGTCACGCCGTCGCCACACGCCGCCGCCGTGCAGTCCGCGTCGCAGGTCGCGCTCTCGCCGGCGTCGTCGCAGGTCTCGCCCGTTTCGATGAGACCGTTGCCGCACTGTGCCGGCGCCGCGCAGCCAGGCTCACACAAGCCGGGGCCGGTGCCGTTGTTGACGCCGTCGTCACAGACCTCGCCGGCTGCCGCATTCAAGAGGCCGTCGCCACACACCGGTGCGGTGCAATCGGTGTCGCAGGTCGCGCTCTCGCCCCCGTCGTCGCAGGTCTCACCGGAGGTGGTGTTGAGCAGGCCGTCGCCGCAGAGCGCAGCCGTGCAGTCGGTGTCGCAGGTCGCGCTCTCACCGGCGTCGTCGCAGGTCTCGCCGGCCGAGGTGTTCGTCAGGCCATCCCCGCAAGCCGCAGGCGTACAATCGTTGTCGCAGCTCGCGCTTTGGCCGCCGTCGTCGCAAATCTCGCCGCGCGTCACGTTGATGGTGGAATCGCCGCACACCGCAGCCGTGCAGTCGGTGTCGCAGGTCGCGCTCTCACCGGCGTCGTCGCAGGCCTCGCCCGCCGCCCCGTTGGCAATTCCATCACCGCAGAGCGGCGCGGTGCAATCGACGTCGCAGGTCGCGCTCTGGCCGCCCGAATCGCACACCTCTCCGGCCAAGGTGTTGAGAAGTGCGTCGCCGCACACCGGGAGCGTGCAATCGGCGTCACAGGTCGCGGTCTGGGTGGTCTCGTCACAGTCCTCGCCGGCAGCGGCATTGGCGATCCCGTCGCCGCAAGCCGCGAAGGTGCAGTTCGAGTTACAAAGCGCGCTCTCGCCTCCGTCGTCGCAGATCTCGCCCGCGGCCGTGTTCAACACGTTGTCGCCGCAGATCGGCGCGGTGCAGTCGGCGTCGCAGGTCGCCGTCTGAACGCCCTCGTCGCAGTCCTCGCCGCGCGACACGTTCACCGTCGAGTCGCCGCAAACCGCCGCCGTACAATCGAGATCACAGCTCGTGCTCTCTCCGCTCGCGTCACACGTCTCGCCGGCGGTGACGTTGGTGACGCCGTCGCCACAAGCCGGGGCGGTGCAGTCCACGTCGCAGGTCGCGCTCTCGCCCGCATCGTCGCAGACCTCGCCCGCGGTTGCATTGACGACCCCATCGCCGCAGGCCGCCGGCGTGCAGTCCGGATCGCACGACCCGCTTTCACCCGAGGTGTCGCAGAGCTCGCCCGCGGTGGTGTTGGTGTTTCCGTCTCCACAGGCCACGAAGGTGCAGTCGTCGTCGCAGGTCGCGCTCTCGCCGCTGTCGTCGCACTCCTCACCCGCGGCCGCGTTGACGATCCCGTCGCCGCAACCCGCGAGGGTGCAGTCGGCGTTGCAGGTCGTGGTCTGGCCGCCGGTGTCGCATTGCTCGCCCGCCAGCTGATTCAAGAGACCGTCCCCGCAGCTCGGCAAGCTGCAGTCGCTATCACAGGACGCCGTCTGGCCGGCGCCATCACACGCCTCGCCCGCGGTCGCGTTGGTCAGGCCGTCGCCGCACAGCGCCGCCGTGCAGTTGGCGTCGCAGGTCGCGCTCTCGCCAGCGTCGTCGCAGGTCTCGCCCGCCGCCACGTTGGTCAGGCCGTCGCCGCAAGCGGCCGGGGTGCAGTCGTTGTCACACGCAGCGGTCTGGCCGCCCCCGTCGCAGATTTCGCCGGAGGTCACGTTGAGGGTGCCATCGCCGCACAGCGCAACCGTGCAATCGGTGTCACACGTCGCGCTCTCGCCGGCGTCGTCGCACTCTTCGGTGGTTTCGTTGAGGCCGTTGCCGCATTGTGCGGGCGCGGCGCAGCCCGGCTCGCACATCCCAGGGCCCGTGCCATCGTTGACGCCGTCATCGCAAACTTCACCGGCGCTCACGTTGAGCAGGCCGTCGCCGCAAACCGGCGGCGTGCAGTCGGCGTCGCAGGTCGCGCTCTCGGCGCCGTCGTCGCATTGCTCACCCGCAGTCACGTTGAGCAAACCGTCGCCGCAAACCGGCGTGGTGCAGTCGATGTCGCAGCTCGCGCTCTCGCCTGCGCTATCGCACGCCTCACCCGCGCTTTGGTTCCGCAGGCCATCACCGCACACGGGAAGCGTGCAGTCGACGTCGCAGGTGGCGCTCTCGCCCCCGTCGTCGCAAGCCTCCCCGGCCGTGGTATTCGCGAGCGCATCGCCGCAAATCACCTCGGTGCAATCGATGTCGCAGGCCGCAGTCTCGCCGCCGCCATCGCACTCCTCGCCGGCGGCCGCATTGAACGTCGCGTCACCGCAGACCGCAAACGTACAGTTCGCATCGCAGGTCGCCGTGGCCGTGCCGCCCTCGTCACAGTCCTCGAACGTCTCGACGCTGAAGTTGCCGCAGGTCGCAGGCGCTCCGCAGCCCGGCTCGCAAAGCCCGGGCCCCGTGCCGTCGTTCACCCCATCGTCGCAAATCTCGCCGGCCGTGGTGTTCAAGACGGCATCTCCGCACACGACGAGGCTGCAATCGACGTCGCAGGTCGTGCTCTCGCCGCCCGTGTCGCACTCCTCGCCGGCGCTCAAGTTGAGCGTCGAATCACCACAACGGGCCGCGGTGCAGTTCGCGTCGCAGGTTGCTGTTTCGCCGCCGTCGTCACACTGCTCGCCGGCCACCACGTTGATGAACGAATCGCCGCAGCCTGCAAGAGTGCAATTCGCGTTGCAGGTCGGGGTCTGCCCGCCGCTGTCACAGATCTCACCCGCGGTGATGTTGAGCGTCCCGTCTCCGCAATACGCCGCCGTGCAGTTTGCGTCGCAGATCGCGGTCTCGCCTCCAAAGTCACAGACCTCGCCGGCGGCCACGTTGTGCAAGCCATCGCCACACTCGGCCGGGGTACAGTCTACGTCACAAGCCGCGCTCCAACCGCTGTCGTCACATTGCTCGGTGCCTTGGACGTTCCCGTTCAGGCAGACTTGAAACTCGTTACAGTTCAAGCACTCGAGATCGCCGCCGTCGTTGACGCCATCATCGCACAGCTCGGTGACCTCGCGGATCCCGTTGCCGCACAGGGCGTTGGGCGTACAAGCAATGCTCAGCTGACGGAGCTGATCGCAGCGCGTATCGCTGTCGCTGACCCTCAGCGTCACCGTATAGTCGCCCACGGTGGGACACTGGAACGTCGTGGTCGCGGCGGTGCCGTCGGTGATCGTGCCCCCGGTCGCCGTCCACAGATAGGTCACCGGCGCGGTGTCGTCCGGGTCGGTCGCCAGCGCTTGCAACGTGACCGGATCCATCAACACCGTGGTCGCCGGGTCCGCCGACACCTGCTCGATCTCCGGGCAGAAGTTGAGCTGGAAGGTGATGTCGACCCCCACCTCGCCGTTGGGGAGCGTATCGCTGGTCGGGCAGGTGAGCGTAGAGCTCACGATCGTCGTCGTGTCATCCTCGATGTCGAACGTGGCGGACCCTTCGCAGAAGGGATTCGGGTCGTTGGCCTTGTAGGCCACCATGAAGAGCGAATAACCCGTGGCGACGGGAAGCTGGGTCAGCCGAAAGGTCGTGACCGGATCCGCGACGCCGACATTGCCCTGGATTGGGGCGGGGAGCGCCGTCGGGTGGTTGACCGTGTACTGCAACGTGGCCGCGCCGACCTCGGAGGCCGTGAGCGCCACCGTGACGGTCACGGCCGCGGTGGGAGTCTGGTCGGATGAACCGGATTGTTCACAGGCCGCCCCAAAAGCAAGCAAAAGCGCGATCAAAGCTATGAAGCGTGAACTCATGCGTTGACCCCATAGGTCGAGGCGCGAGCGCAACGGGTGCTCGCACGAACGGGAGCCCCGGTTATCGCAGCAAACGCGCGACCTTGCCAAGCCCGAATCCAACGGGTGGCAGATGCACGCACATGTCTGGGGCTCGAAATCACTTGCTTAGTACTCCGCCGTACAATCGGCCGCGCAGCCGTCGCCGCTCACATTGTTGCCGTCGTCACAACCCTCGCCGCCGTTGAGCGCGTCGTCACCGCAGAGATTGCACACATCCGTGGCGGGACCGGTGCAGGTGAGGAGGTCGATGAACGTGTCGTTCAAAATCAGCAACTCGACCTCCCGAATCTGCGCCAAGGGCGTCCCCAAATAGAAAAGGTCGAATTCGTAGCTCGGGTCGGCTGCAGGCGTGATCAAGACTTGGCTGCGGATCGCCGTGATCCGAACCCGGTCCGTATCTGGGCCGCCGGTAATGCTGTCGAAGCCGGCGCCAGGCCAAAGCGTAATGGTGTCGTTGCCGAAGCCGCCGTCGATCAGGTCGTTGCCAGGCCCGCCGTCGATCGTGTCGACCCCGTTGTTCCCATAGATCGTATCATTGCCCGCGTTGGCCCAAATGAGATCCCCGGCGTTACCACCGTCGATATCCATGTCGTTCAAAATGATGAAGCTGTCCGCCAAGAACATCACGTCCAGGCTATTGAGCGGAGCCAGTCTTTCCACGCCGCAAATGCGTTGCGTGCCGATGGGATCCTGAACCAACAGCACATCGCCCAAATTGGTCCCCTGAAGCAAATCGTTTGGACCGAAGCTCGTGTACGACGAGGTGTTGACGTTGAAGTTTCCATTCACGAGCGTCGACAGTCCGCTATACGGATTGAACAAGGTCGCGTTGTAGGGCTGGAAGGTGCCGACGAACGTCATCACACTCGCGCTCTGATCCGCGGTGAAGGGAACGCCCGGGTCGCACACGCCCGCCTGGCAGGTGCTGTTGCAGTCGTCGCAGGCAATGCCGTCGGGCGCGGGATCGTTGATGCAAACACCGGTGGCAAAGCCGCAGCGGTCTCGGGTGCATTCATTGCCGTCGTCGCAGTCGACGCCCGCGCACAGGTCGGGGCACTCGATGGTGAGGCAGCGGATCCGGTCGCAGTCCTCGTCTCCGTCGCTGACCCGCACGCAGATCTCGGTGGGACCCGGATAGAGCGGATCGCACGTGTACGTCGTGTCGAACCCATTCGGATCGCCGAAGGTGCCGTGCCCCGCGGGCGCGTACAGCGTGCTCGTCAAACCCGGGTCCGGCCCGGGCCAGCACGACGGAGGGTTCGAGCCGAAGTCACAGGTTTGCGGATCGCAGTTCTGGCCGCAGGTGTTGTCGATGTCGAACGAAGAGGTCTGGATCCTCGTGACCGCCGGGACGGCAGCGGGAACCACGGTCGGCACGGCGCCGAGCCAGAAGAGCTGCGGGCAGTAGTTGCCATGCACCACGTCGAACGTGCCGTCGATGTCCGCGTCGCCGCTTGGAGGATTGACGCTCAGCGAGCACTCGAGAACGATGTCGAACTTGGTGGGTGCCAAGGGGTCGCTGTCGTCGAGAACCGGGAGCGATTGGTTTCCCGAGCAGATCACCTCGTCTTCGTAGAACACCCACAACGTGATCGAGCAGAACGAAAGTGGAAGGTCCATGAACATCGACCACACCGGTGGATTCGCATTGGCGTCGACTTCCAAGTTCCCGGTGACGTCGATCGAGTCGTCGTACGGTGTGAGCGTGCTGCCTGGACAAGTGATCCGGTAGCTCACGAAGTCGATCAACATCGCGAGCTCCTCGGGCGCCGTCGCGGGGTCCTCGATGACGAGACTGACCTCGGTGCTCCGAGATCCCCCACCGCCACCGTCCTCGATGACCGGGCTTCCGCCGTCGCACGCCACGCTAAGAGCGATGCACGACAGCACAACCATTCGAATGACGGGCGGATGCAGCATTAAGGGTATAGGCCCGGGGCGTGGGCCCAGATTCGCGTTTGGGGGAGAGGAACGTAACTCGCATCCACGCGCGAGATCAATTCAATCCCGCGGAGTTTCCGACAGCTTCTGAGGCTTTTGTGAGCATGCCCACACACCGTGCCACAGAGGCCGACAGTCCGAATCGATCCATCCGATCGCTGAAAACGGTCATCCGGCTTGCAGGCTTGGTCATTGCCCGGATATGTGCAGCCGCGCAAGCTCCGGAAATGAGCCCGCATCCCCTGTGCTTCGTGCTTCTTCTCGGCGCCGTCACCGCGTGCGGCGAGGCCAACGGTGGGCTCATGGGGACGGGAGGCACCGGAGGCGCGGGTGGTGACGGCGGAGACCCGTTATCGAAACAGACCGATTACCTTCTCAGCTGCACGATCGATACGCTCTTGCTCGAGCTTCCGATCGAGCTCGTCTATGCGCTGGATCGTCCGTACGTGGCGGGCGCTTCCTCCGAGCTCACGTTTTCCGCCGCGGTGACCTTCAGCGAAGACTCCGCGGTCGCCTTCGTCGACGCGGGCTTTCGCAACGTCGACATCATCTCCTTGGAGGTTGCGACCTCCGTCGAGGGGGCGACCCCGGACGTGTTGCAAGCTTCGCTCGCCTCCGCCCCGATCAACGATTTCGACCTCGAGGCGGACACAGACCGCAACGGGCGGCCCGGTCCGCACCGACTGGAGCTCGAGCCCATCACCACCACGAGCTCCGCGGAACAAGGCGCGGATCAAGTTGAGCTCCGTCTCACCATGGATCAGATCTCGCTCGTGCTCGGCGACTTCGAAGTGCCGGTCGAGTGCCTCGCCCCCACGCTGGTGGGATTCTCCGTGCGCTTTGCTGTGACGCCGGCGCCTTGATCGAGCGACGCGGCTAGGCTCGACGTCGGCGACCCGCCCGTGTTCCGATGCGTCCCGCCAGCATTCCCAAAGCCAAGAGAAGCAGCGCATCGAACGCTGCCCCCGGGGACGACGAGGGCCCCACGCGGCAGTCGCTGCTGCTTCTCGGCACGAACGGCACCGTGGGGGCGGAGTCCTGCCCGTCGAGAAGCTTGTCCCGATCTCGATCGATCCCCGCGCGAGTGCCCGAGCCCGGCGGCACGCACGTGAAGGTCAACGCCTGACCGGGGACGGCTGCCGCAGTCTCCAGCTGATTCCGAGACCACGCCGCCTCGGTGGCCAGGTCGCTCTTGAACGTGTCAGCGCCTTGATAGACCCAGCCGCGCATCCGCCCGCCGACGACGCCCTTGACGATCAAATCGCATTCCTCGGCTTGGATGTTGCCCGGCAGCACGAAGCTGGTTTCGGCTCGTTCGATCAACAGGGTGATCCGGTCGTCGACGGCGGGCCCACTCGTATCGTTCAGCGTGATCTGTTGTCCGACGATGGGGGCCAGGTCGCTTTCGAAGGCCATGATCAACGCCTCGATGCCCGCCTCCTCGCCCAGGTTCGTGCTGAATGCTGCCGCAGCCAAAAAATCACCCACGGTGGCGACGCTGCCGTCGTGAAGGAACCCGGTGGCGCGCACTTGATCGCCCGTGAAGACGCCCGGCGCGTTCGGAAAAAAGCCCGAAGGCATCTGACCGAACATGCCGACCTTCTGATAGGCATTGCGCAAGTGCGGCACCTTGAACTCCATCGCCTCTCCCTCGAACGTGGAGCCGCCCGAGGTTCCGAAGAAGCCCTGTGCGCGATCGAGCAGATGACACCCGTTGCAGTTCGCGACGCCGTCGGTGACCCGGCCGTTGTACAGGGCGAGCCCCGCCTGCTGCTGGGCGGTGAGCGAATTGTCGAGCGCACGAATCGGATTGGGCGGATAGGCGAGCTGCAGGATGAAGTCGGTGAAGGCCTGCATGTCGGCGGGGGCGAGCTCTCCTTCGTCCCGGCCGAGCAGCCCCGGGAACGCCACGTTGAACTCGTTGAAGGCCCGGTTGGCGCAGGCGGGATCACTCGGCGTCGGGCTGCACTCCGGACCGGTGCGGTCCCCCCGCCAGTGCATCGGACCCGCGTGCTTCATGCCCCGAAGGCTCTGCGTGGTCATCGGCCCCTTCAGGGGATCGAAGGGCTCGAGCTCGTTGATGGGAGGGAAATCGACCTCGGGCGGTGAGGGATTGAGGTTGAGCACCGCCGCACCGTCCGGGTCTCCCAGATCCCAAGCGAGGTCGTCCATGTCGCCGAACACGTGGCAGCTGCTGCAGGAGGCCTCGCCGTTGCTCGATGTGAGCTTCGCGTCGTAGAGGAACTTGCGCCCGTTGCGCACCAAGGCGTTTTCCGGCGTGAAGAACGAGCTCGTGTGCAGGATGGAATGGTCGGTCGTATCGATGACGTACACCCGATCGCGGCTGGCGACGTAGAGGCGGCGGCCTGGGTCGTCGAGCGCCAAGCCGCTCGGCCGCTCCATCACGGGGATGAGGTTCGCGGCGTCGGGCACGAAGGTGTCGTTCTCGATCTCCGTCGTGTCGTAGACGGCCACCGCGTTGGAGCCGAACGCCGCGACGTAGAGCGTGCTACCATCGGCGCTGATCGCCATGGCGAGTGGCGTGGCGACGCTCCGACCCTTGACGCTGGCCGGCACCGGGTGAAGGTCGTAGTCGATGTGCTTGTTGAGGTGACGGGGCGCCACGCTGAGCTCGGTGCGGGGCGTGCCGAGGTCGTCCCCCGACGCATCGAGCACCGTGATCCGGGACTTGTGAAGGTTGCCGCGAACGGAGGCTGGATCACCGGAGGGCTTCGGACCGAGCACACTCACGTACTCGCCCGTGCCCTCGAACCGGACGCGGTTGTTGGCGTCGGTGTTGGTCACGTAGACGTTCTTGGTCACGGGGTTGACGATCATGTTGAAGAGGATCGTTCCTACGCCCGCCACCGATCCGAGCTCGGTCGGCACCGACGCGTTGGCGTCGATCTCGAACACATCCAAGTCTGGAATGGAGAAAGGAACGGCGTTGTTCCAGTTGCGGTCGAGCTCGTCCCGCCACTGTCCCGAGGTCGCGTCGAAACCGACCATCATGCCCGTCTCCCGGCTCTCGATGCCGCCGATGTTCGTCCAGGGCTGCGGGCGCCTTCCGGGATACGAAGTGCCCTGGATGCTGCAGGGCTCCGATTGGTTGACGTTGCACACCAACGACTCCCCGACCGCGGTGGTTTGATTTCCCGAACGATAGACCGCGGCGTAGACCTTCGACCCGTCGGGCGTGGCAGCGAGCGCGCGCGGACGGTCGCCGAACAACGTGAGGATGGTCAGCGGGGTGCCCCCGAGCGAGCTCCCAAGCGAGGTGGCCTCGAAGACCCACACGTCGGCGCGCCCGACGCCAGGGACCTCGTACTGGCCATCCGGGTACGGGCTGTTCTGGCCGCGGTGTGCAGTGGTGATGAACGCCCTGTTGCCTGTGGGGCCGGCGAAGACGATGTCGCGTGGCTCGTCCCCGACCAGCAGCGTTCGAACGACCCGTGGCGGCGAAAGGGACATGTCGACGATGCTCACGCTGTCGGAGAGATGATTGACGACCCAGACCTCGCCATCGTTGCGCGGAGCCACCGCGACCGGCTCCAAGCCGACCGGGACCGATGCCTCGGCGACGGGCAACCCGGTCGAGAGATCGTACACCTCGAGGTAGCCGTCCGGCGTGTTGACCACGAACAAGCGCGTCTTGTCCGGGGATAGGGCGACGGGACGCACCGGGTCCGACTCGAACAACGTGTAGTCGGGCTGGGCGTGGGCGGCCGATAGCGGCAGCCCTGCCACCAGCCACACGGCGGCACAGAAACGAGCGAGGGGGATGCGCATCGAATGTCGAGGGTGCTACGGATGGCGCTCGCATGCCAGCCCATGCGGTCGCGGAGGCCGCTCGGGCCCCGCCATCGACGGCCCGCTCTTTTTCACGGCGCCAGAGTTTTTTGTGCTAAGCAGCTGCCCCATGCGTTGGTTGATTCTCACTCTCATCGTCCTTAGTTTCGCCTGCTCCAAGAAGGAGGCGGCCGCCCCGGCGGAGCCCGAGCAGAGCGTGGAGACCGAGGCGCCTGCCGAAGCATCTGCAAAGAGCGAGGAGCAGGCCGCCGAGCCGACCGAGACGGAGCCTGCGGCGGAGCCCGAGCCGAAGCCGGAGTTGCCCGAGGCGCTCAAGGGCGAAACGCCTGCTATCAGCGCACCCCCGGTGGTCGAGCTGCTCGAGCCGGGAAAGGAGCCGCGCACGGTGCTGCGCTCGAAGGTCGCGAAAGGCTTCGAGCAAAAGCTGACCGCGGAGGTGGGCTATGCGCTCGAGGCGATCGTCGTGATCATGAAGGTGGCCTCCCCGAGAACTTTGATCTCTTACGACCTCACGATGCGTGCTCGAAAAATCGAAGACGACGGAACCGTGCGGGTCGCATTCACCGTCGACCGCGCCGCGATGGACGCGAGCGTGTCCGCGGAAACCGAGGACGCCAAGAGCGCCGACCAGATGAAAGAGATGACCCGAGTCACCGGGAGCTATGCGTGGGGACCGCACGGAGGCATGACCGACCTTGACATCCAAGCGCCGCCCGATGCATCCGTGTCGACCCAAAGCCGGATCGACGGCATCCGTTGGGCGCTGACCCAAATGATCCCCGCGTTTCCAAAGGAGCCCGTCGGTGAGGGCGCCAAGTGGACCGTCCACGAGGGCGTCCTGCAAGGCGGCGTGCACGTCAATCAGCTGACGACGATGGAGTTGGTGAAGGTGAAAGGCAGCCGCGTCGAGCTTGCCCTCACCGTAAGGCAAACCGCTGCGGAGCAGCCCTACACCAACCCCGACACCGGCGCGTCGATGACACTGCTCACGCTCGACGGAGATGTCATTGGCTCGCTCACCTGGGACCTCTCCGAGCTCGCGCCCCGCGCCGCCGACATCGACCTCGACCTCGTGACGGGCACGCGCCAAGTGCAAAGCGACAGCAAGCGGAAGGTGGACATCGCGGTCTTCACCGACCGCACCGTCAAAGTCACCCCGAAGAAGTAGCGCCACGCCCGCAAGGCGGAAGCGCTCCGAGCCTCGCCTCGGCCCCGTCCCAATCAGGTCGTGTTTTCCGAGGGTAACGGCAGTCGGCGTCCGGATTTGACACCCGATCGGAACTTTTCGGACGTTCGGGCCCGCGCCACCGTCGCCGAACGCCAGGCGAAGCCGTTTCTGTCGAGCCGCTCGAACCGAGTCGCACGGTCCGGAATCGTCGACCGGTCGCGCAGATCGAGGCGCCACTCCAGTCACGCGAGGCCAGGATCTCCTGTGATTCAAGGCGCGACACGTCGGCGGAGCCTCGAGATCAAAACGTGGCGCACGATGTGGGCTTTTTTGCACCACTGTGTGCGTCCTCACAGATTTTGCAGAAACAACCCCGACCGCGGATGCAAAGCGTGTCCAGAGGTGTTGACTTTGCGATTCGTGTTGAGATAGCCACTCCTCCGTGAATCCCGTTTCACGAGCTGCGCATTGCGCAGAATCATTAATTCAAGGAGCGCAAGGAATGAGCAAGACACGATTTACCCCATGGATCGTGCTCGCCTGTATCAGTGCCCTCGCAGCTTGTACGAGCGGCGAGGGTGGTACGGCGGGCAACACCGAGCTCAACGTAGTCGTCCCGAATGGGTCGCCTGCACTCGGTGGCGGGTCGACAGCCCCCGGTTCAATCGACATCCAAACCGTCGAGTACACCATCAACTGCCTCGGCAATAGCGACACGTTCCTCGAGAACGCGGCCAGCTTCCCCGACGAGGTACGCGTTGAAGGTAATCTCGAAGTCGTAGACGGCCGGACCGACCCCCAGGGTACGATCCCGCCCGAGTTCGGCACCCCTCGCCCCGGCGATGGCGCCGAAGTCTATCAAGGCTTCATGGACCTTCCCCCCGGACCATGCACCGTGCAGCTTCGCGCACGTGACAACGACGGCGAGGTCATTTGTACGGCGACCGAGCCCTTCACCATCACCGCCGACACCACGACCAGGGTCAACTTGGTGCTCGTGTGTGACGTGAGCTTCCAGGCTCCGGTCGGCATGCTCGACACCCTCGCGACGTTCAGCTTCTTGGTCAGCAACTTCTGTCCTGACCTCATCGCGCTCAACTGTCTCGACAGCAACCCGGTGGAGCAAGTGATTGCGCCTCCGCCCATCCCGCCGGTCGCGGCCACCACCTGTGAGGTGCGCTTCCGCGACGGCGACAGCCAGTGCGGCAATAGCTGCGACCCGCAGACCTGCTCGGTGACCCCGGAAGGCATCGACTGTGTGCCGGCTCCAGAGCCGGCCGGTGGCGTGTCGACGACCATCACCTGTGTGGACGGTCGCATCGACTGTGACTTCAACCCGCTCACCACCGAGACCTCGTGTACCTTCAGCGGCGACACGCTCGGCAACACGCCGGTCCTCGGTCCCATCGTCCCGAACACCCCGGGCGACGGCGCCTTCGCGGTCGCTTGCATTCCGCCGGCTCTTGGCGGTGCGCCAGGCGCGACGGTGGTCTGCACCGCGGTGACCACCGACGGTGACGAGGACTGTAACAAGGTCAAGACCGTCAGCGTCAACTGCCCAGGCCTCACGCCTTGTCAGGCCTTCGACGAAGCCAACGGCGGCAGCGGCACCCAGGGTGGCGCGGACGCCTTCTGTGACTCGGCAGATGGCACCGAATGTATCGCGTCGGCCTGTGTCAACGCCGGTTGCGACGGCACGACCGCCAATTGCTGCGTCGGCAGCAACACGCCCGGGGGTACGGTGTGCACCAATGCACCGCCGCCTGCTGTGTGTGACGGCGCGGGCAACTGCCAATCCCAGGACTGCAACGCGCAACCTGATCCGGATGGCTCCTGCGACGACGGCAACGAGTGCACGATCGACACTTGCGACGCGCCTCCCGCCACCACTTGCAGCAACACCCCGAACACAGGGGCTGCTTGTGCGGGCGCTGGCAACCCCGGCGACGGCACCTGCGATGCGGCGGGCATCTGTCAGCCGAACAACGAGTGCTTGGTCGACGGCGATTGCCCGAACACCCCACCCGCTCCACAGGACCCGCAGTGTACAGCGCCAGTGTGTAACACGGCTCCGTTCGCCAACGTCTGCGAGACGGTCGTTACACCCGGCATCGTCTGCGACTTCAACCCAGGTGCGGGCGATGGCCAGTGCACCGCAGCCGGCACGTGCATCTTCGCGCCACCGGCTTG
>Ga0111159_1062_pt1 | contig 30136 bp, 18 predicted proteins | sample DeeMarSeWOR28_12_FD_80259 | JGI IMG/M metagenome (GOLD analysis project Ga0111159, IMG submission 80259) | Myxococcales bacterium SG8_38 | reverse complement strand
ATGCGCTTGGCTTTCGTGCTTTTGCTGGCCCTGTCAGGTTGTACGCATCACGCGCAGGCGCCTGCGGAAGCTCAGCGTGCGGCACCCCGGGCACCCGTGGCCCCCATTCATCCGCACGTCGTCACGATGCACGGCGATACGCGCGTCGACGATTATTTTTGGCTCCGCGACAAGGAATCCCCCGAGGTCATGGCGTATCTGCGAGCGGAGAACGACTACTCAGAGACAATCATGAAGCCCACCATCGGGCTTCAAAACGTCCTTTTTGACGAGATCGTCGGGCGCATTCAGGAGACCGATCAAAGCGCGCCCTATCGCAAGGGTGGTTTCGAGTACTACCACCGCACCGAGAAAGGCAAGCAGTACCCCATCTACTGTCGGCGCGCCCTCGGTAACCAGACCCGCGAAGAGGTGCTCGTCGACATGAATGCGCTGGCGGAGGGCCGTCCCTATCTCGATCTCGGGCTCTACGAGGTTTCGCCGAACGGCCGCTATCTCGCCTATTCTCTCGATGAGACGGGATTTCGCGACTACACGCTTCGAGTCAAAGACCTGCGCGCGGGCAAGCTGCTCGCCGATCGAATCGAAAAGGTGAAGTCGCTCGCATGGGCGAGCGACAACCGCACTTTCTTCTACACGGTCGACGATGACGCGAAGCGTCCGCATCGCGTGCTTCGCCACCGCCTCGGCGCCGAAAGCAACGAATCGATCTACCAGGAGGACGACGAACGCTTCACCGTTGAAGTCTGGCGTTCCCGCAGCGGCAAATACTTGTTCCGGGGTGCCTTCAGCCATACCGCCAGCGAGGTTGCCTTCTTGCGAGCGGAGCGTCCCGACGGCGTCTGGCGCATCGTGGCCGAGCGTCGTCCCGATCACGAGTACGACGTGGACCACCGAGGTGGCGAGCTATGGATCCGCACCAACGACCGGGGCCGAAACTTCCGTGTCGTCCGAGCTCCCGTCGAGAATCCCGGTCCGAGCTCGTGGCAAGAGGTCGTCGCACACCGTGACACCGTGATGATCGAGCACCTCGACGTATTCGAGCATTTCTACGCCTTGCTCGAGCGGGAGGCCGGCCTTCCGCACATTCGCGTCGCAAGCGTCGATGGCTTGGAGGGGCACCGAATCGCAATCGACGAGCCCGTCTACTCGCTCTACCCCGGCGACAACGAGGAGATGTCGACGCGTACCTACCGCTTTGGCTACGAGTCGCTGACCACGCCCGAGTCGGTCTTCGATTACGACCTCCGCGGCAGGACCCAGCGTCTGGTGAAGCGTCTGGAGGTTCTCGGAGGCTACGATCCCGGCGACTACCAGGCGGAGAGGTTGTGGGCGACCGCCGAGGACGGTACCGAGGTTCCGATCTCGCTTGTTCGCAGTACGGGCACGCCGAACGACGGCTCGGCGCCGATGCTCCTAGTCGGCTACGGATCCTACGGATATGCGTATCCGACGACCTTCTCTCATGCGCGTGTGAGCTTGCTCGAACGTGGGGTGACCTACGCCATCGCCCACGTGCGTGGGGGCGGCGAGCTCGGCAAGGCTTGGCACGATCAGGGCCGGATGGCGCACAAGATGAACACGTTCACCGATTTCATCTCGGCAGCTGAGCATCTGATCGCCAAGGGCCGTGCCTCGCCCCACCGCCTCGCCATTCAGGGCGGAAGCGCGGGAGGTCTCTTGATGGGCGCCGTGGTCAATCTTCGACCGGAGCTGTTCGAAGTGGTCATCTCGCTCGTTCCGTTCGTCGACGTCCTCAACACCATGCTCGACGAAGACCTCCCGCTTACGGTCGGTGAGTACGAGGAGTGGGGAAATCCAAACAATTCGGCAGAGTATTTCCGGATCAAGGAATACTGCCCCTACACGAACATCGCCAGGCAACGATACCCGACGATCCTCGTACGGACCTCGCTATATGACAGCCAGGTGATGTACTGGGAGCCGGCGAAGTACGTGGCCAAGCTGCGTGCCCACAAGGCGGACGACAACCCGCTCCTCTTCAAGATCAACATGGACGCGGGCCACGGCGGCGCGTCGGGCCGGTACGACTATCTCAGAGAAACGGCGTTCGACTACGCCTTTCTCCTCACGCACCTGCACTGACGGCGCCGTCAGCTCACTCTTTGATTTGGCGGCGGATCTTGCCGAGGGCCTGCTCTTGGAGCTGGCGGATCCGTTCGCGCGACAGGTTGTACTTGTCGCCGATTTCCTTGAGCGTGAGCTCGTCCTCGTCGTCGAGGCCGAAGCGCCAGCGCAGAATGCGGGCTTCCATCGGAGTCAGCGTGTCGAGCAGGCGACGAACCTCGTCGCTCCACTTGCGGGACACGAGCTGCTCGTACGGGGTCGGCACGTTCTCCTCTTCCAGAAAATCGATGAACTTCCGGCCGTCCTCGTCATTGACGGGGCGGTCCAGCGAGAACGGAGTCTCGGCCCAGTAGCCCTTGATTTTCTCGAGCTTCTCCGCCGCGATGCCGGTCTCTTTTTCGAGCTCTTCGGGCGTCGGCTCCTTGCCGGTTCGGGTGGCAATGGCCTGCGTCGCACGCGCCACGCGGTTGTACGTGTCGAGCATGTGGACCGGGATCCGCACGGCGCGGCCCTTGTCGGCCAGGGCGCGGCTGATCGCGTGGCGAATCCACCACGACGCATACGTGCTGAACCGGTATCCGCGATTGTGGTCGAAGCGTTCCACGGCCTTCATGAGGCCGATGTTGCCCTCTTGAATGAGGTCGATCAGGGGAAGCCGCCCTCGGTTGTACCGGCGCGCAATCGAGACCACGAGCCTCAGGTTTGCGGCCACGAATCGGTTCTTTGCGCGCTGCTGCGCTTTTTGCGCCCGGCGCACCTGTTGCAGATACCGACGGAACGTAGGCGTCATGCGGACGTGGTCGCCCACGATGTCGCGCTCGTCGGCGAAGTCCCCGGCAAGCCGGTGCACCGCGCGGTCGGCTTCCTGGACGAACAGGCGGTCGCTGTCGAGCTCCCGCATCTTGGTCGAAAGCTGCAGGGCGAGATCGTTCCATCGCGCTTCCTGGCGCTTGCCGAGCTTATCCGCCTTGGCGCTCTTGCAAAGACGGCGAAGCGAGGCGATCTCCGGAAGGGGCTGATCCTGGACGCGCGCCTCGATGACGGCGCCAACCGTCTCGAAGCACGGGGGATAGCCGAGCAAGGCTTCCCAGTAAGCGATCTCCAGCCGCTCCACTTCCTTGGCGGCTTCGATCTCCTCTTGCGGGGTGAGCACCCGATGGCCGATCATCTCACGGAAGTAGCGGGTAAGGGTCGAGTCCCCAGCGCCTTGGCGCTCGAACTCCTTGAGCGCCTTCTCGCTCTCCACGCGGGCCTTTTCCAGCTGTTCTTTGCTGGGCTCGTACGTCTCCGCTGCCGCGGCGCCCGCCTTGGCCACTTCGCGAACCTGAGGTTGGACCTCGGGCTCCGCCTGCTTGGATGCCTTGACCCTGACCTGGCTCTTCTTCGTGGACTGCTTTGTCGCTGCCTGTCGTCCCATTTTTCCTCTTGCCTTCGGGTGGCGCCCTGAACTGTGTGGCACCCCGATTTATTCGCTCAACACCGGTGGCTCGCCGATCCTTCCATGAACCGTCAAGCCGCCCGTTCGACCTCTATTCCAATGCATGCACCGTGCCGGAAAGCACCGTTGAATGGAACATAAGTCGGCCGGCTGGTTTTGTCGTCGGAGCAACCGCGAGTATATGGGTCGTTCACTCGCGTTGAGAAGGCCTGTCACGCGTGTTTCAGCGGCCTGATTCCACTGAGAGCAATCTTTTTGCGTTAACTTTGGAATCCGTGCGGATTTGTTGGAGATGTTCGAGGCAAACCGAGATCCGCCGAGCCGTCGCTCCGGCGCGATTCCAACCCGGCTCAGCAGCCTCGCGGCCTGCGAATGGCTACCGCGCTAGCCAGTAAGCCACCGAAGATGGCTAGTATACTAGCCACCGCGGCCACGCCAAGCCCTGCCGTCTCGCGTCGGATTTGGTCCCTAAGGCGGACGGCGTGCTAGAGGTAGCAAGGGGGCTCTGATCGAGTGGGAGCGACGAGCGGGCAGCACGGCATCGCAGTAGCGGCTTTGGTTCTCCTGAGCGCTTTGGCGGCGCCAGTCGCGGCCGCACCGGATCGCGGCGCGATCCAGGCTGCCATTCGCGGTCTCGAGGCCGATCACGACCGGGCGGTAGCGGCTAGCCGCATCCTTCGGGCGGGGGGCCGGCCTGCTGCGGAGGCGATTCGAGATGCGTGGCCGTCGCTCTCGGTGCTGGCGAGGAAGCGATCGATCGAGCCACTCACGGGGCTGGCGGTCGCGCATGAGGCGGCCGTGCAGGCACTGGTGGCCGCGGCCCGCTCCGACGACGAGCAACTGCAGAACGCAGGCCTGGCCGCCCTTCAGCGAGCGGCGCCGGGAGGCCGTGAGGGGCTGGCCGCGCTTCTGATGGATCCCCGCGTCGGCGATCGCGCGTCGCTCTTGCTTGCCCGGACGGACCCGAGCTTTGCGCTTGGCGCGCTGCTGAAGGCCATTGCAAGTGACGACGGGTCCGATCGCGCGGCCCTGCGGCAGGCCTTGGCCGTCGCCGCCGAGCGCGGAGGGGACACCGGCGCAGCGCTCGATGCATGGCTGCGAAGCAACCCGCAGGCCGACGCCGTGGCAAGCGCGGCGTTGGGGCTCAGCACCCTCGACGCGGAGCGTATACAGGTCGCGAGGCTCATCGAGCAGGCGATTCCCGACGCTCGAGGCTTCGCTACGCAGTGGCGGCTCGTGCAGAGCGCCGGACCGGCCGGCCAGAGCGAACGCATCGATGCATGGCTGGGTGCAGAGCGGAGCGAGCCACAAGAGTGGATGCTTCGAGACGCGGCGGTCGAAGCGCTCGCCATGCGTGGACATCGCGAGCAAGCCCGAAGCTCGCTCGGAGACCCGTACCCTCGCGTTCGTGCACGCACGGCGACCGTTCTCGCCGGCGACGCAGCGACGATGGTCGCGCGCGCGGAGCTTGCCCGCCGCGATGCTTGGCCCATGGTGCGCGCGGCCGCCGTGACCAGCCTGAGGCGCGAGGGCCAAGCGGCGCCGGTGGTCGTCGCTGCCGTGGACGACTCGATGTCCCTCGTGCGCGCGGCCGCGATCGAAGCGCTCGCCAGCGCGCCCCACGAAGAGGGCTGGGAGCGGATCCATCGAAGGCTCCGGGATTCCAACGAGTGGCCGAACGTGACTGCCGCAGCAATCGACTACGCAGCGGCACACTGCCGGACCGACGCCGTCGATGCCTTGCTCCGAGTCGTGCTCCGAGCCGCGCCGAGCAATGCCCGGACCGAGGATCTCAACAACGCCGCGCACGCGATCGAGGCGCTCAGGATTCTAGGAACCCCGGAATCGCAGGCCGCGGTAGAGCAGCTTCGCCGGACGCAGGACGTTCCGCCCACGCTGAAAATGGCCCTCCAGCGACCCCTGTCTGAGGACGGCGGCTGCGGGCAGGCGGGTCGCTAGATTGTCGGTCTCGAATCCGGCGTGTTAGGTTGTTTTAGACAGGGGGGAACATGAGAGCTCGTCTCATAGGCTTGATCTTGGGTGGAGCGCTGTTGAGCGCCGGGTGTGAGCAAGTCACGTCGGCTTCGGAGGCCGAGGTCGAACAACTGCCTGAAATCGTCCCGAGCCTTCCCGAGGTTCCGACGCTGCCACCGCCGCCGTTTCCAACGACGTACGACGATGATTCGTACAGCGTCTACGGGTTGCGGAGCCGTCTCACGAAGGTGCTCGACACCGATCTCAGCGTGACGGGCTACATCGTGGAGATCTACGAGCCGCCGCCGTGTGAGACGCGAAAGAAAGAGGAATGTCCCAAGGCAGCCGCACCGCACATGTTCATCGCGGATACGGCCGACCAGACCGATCGCGCCGAGCAGTTGATCGTCGTCGGCTATGCGGACAACCAGGAGCAGCTCGAGCGCGCACGCCGCGGCCGGAAGACGACGACCATCTCGGGCGACGTATTGGTTCCGAGAGATTTGAAGGTCGGCCACAAGGTTCGCGTCAAGGGCTACTTCACGCTCATCTCCTCGGGCGGCTTCAATACCAGCAACGGATTGCTGGAGTACGCATCGCACGAAACCTTGGCGCAGGCCGAGTAGCTCACGGAGCAGTCACGTCGGCGTCCGGTCGGGCATCGGTTTCTGCTCGTTCCGGCAGCAAGGGTGCGCCCGCATCGGCCTCGAGCTCGAAGGATTCCGCGCTCCAGCCGAACAGCTCGACGACGTCTTGGCGGACCACGCTCACCGCATCGTTACCGGCGATCCGCACGTAGCCGCCGCCATCGACTGGCTTGCCCGAGCCAAGGCTCACCGTGACCTCTGCGCGACCCATCTCGAAGGAGACCTCCGCCTTGGGCTTGTCGATGCCGAAGACGCGCAAATCATCCGCGGTGGGGCTCTGCAGGGTGCGAACGGGGATCGAGAACTCCCAGCTGCGTAGGTAGTCCTCGGTGGCTTCCGGATCCGCAGGAGCCTGCACGGGCTGCTCGAGCGTCCAGGTCTCGTCGAAGCCCTCCCCTTCGCGCCGCAAGACGATCCGTTCGTCTCCCGAGGCGATGCGGATGCGGGTGATCCGTTCGCGGACCAGCGATTCGACCAGCAACCCGGAACGCGCCTCGATCTCGGTGCGGCCCGGGCCGTCGCGCTCGACCAGCAGCACGTAAGCAAGCAATGCGGCGACCAGGACCAGCAGCACGAGGGGCGCTCGCATGCTCATGAACGCCTCGACCACCAGACGCCAAAACCGGCGATGAAGGCTGCAAGGGGCAACAGCACGACGACTCGGAAGAGCAGATTCTGCAGGTCGGCGTCGCTCATAATGACCGCCCTCGCATTCGTCTTGCGCGGCGCGATGTTGATCAACGCCTCGCGCTGCGTGAGCCAGCCGGCAGCCGAGGACAGAAAGTCGATGTTGGAGAGCTGCGGGTTGTCGAGCAGCTCACCGCTCATCCAATCGCTGTCGCCCACCACCAGCAGGCGTCCTGGGGTCGGGCCCTCGGGCTCGACGGGCTCCAGATCGTCGCCGAGGGGCGGCACGTACTCCCACGCCACGGCCAGCGGGACGGCGCCCGCGGGGGCATCCGTTCCCTTCGATCCAGGCTCGAGGATGCGCCGAAGGTTCGATTCGGCGACTGCGTCGTCGCTCGTGCGAAAGAGGATTTCGCTGTCGCTTCCGTCGGCGACGTCGACGGAGCGGGCGACCGCCACGAGGATTCCGCCTCCTCGCCTTCCGATGGTTTCCACGAGCCGATGGGTGCCAAAGCGCGTCACGAGGAACAGGTCGCCTGGGTTGCCGGGGAGCTGTTGGGCAGGGTCGTTCTCGATCACCAGGTCTCGTCCCAGCGAGATTCCGCGCTCTTCGAGCGAGCCCTCGAAACCGGTCGGCGTGAGGGTCTCCTTCTTGAGCACTGGGTCGAAAGCCAGAAGGACGTTGCCCCCGGATGCGAGATACCGGTCGACGACCTCCACCTCTTCGGAAGAGAACATCCGTTCGGGACTCACCACGAACAAGGCGTCACACCCCTCGGGCACGTCGTCTTTGCGGACTTCGAACGGCTCGACCTGAATCTTCTCCCACTCGAGCTCGCGAGCCACCGGGTCGAAGGTGCGTTCCCCGTAGGCTCCCAGCTCCCACTCGCCATGTCCGGAGGCGAGGCAAATCTTGGTCGGGTCGCCGGTCGTCACCTCGAGAATCGCGCCGGTCAGAGCACGCTCGGACTGCAGGTCGAGCTTGTGCCCATCGACGTCGTCGAAGGTGTCGAAGTCCTCGACGATCAGCTGGTGGCGCTCGACCTTCCATTTGCGCTCGCCGCTCGTCACCACCACCGGCACCTGCGAAAGCGTCACCTCTCCCGCAAGCCAGCTATCGATCCCGAACTTGTCCGCTAGGGCCTGATACCGCGCGCGATCGCGATCGGGATCGACCCATTCCACCGAAATCCTGTCTGTAATCGCTTTGTACTCCTCGAGAAGGGTCTCGATGTCCGCGAAATCCTGCTCGTCACGGCCGAGGAACACGTAGACTTGAACGTCCTGACCAAGCTCGCGCAGCACCTGTTCGCTGCGTTCGGACAACGTGAAGAGCCCTTCGGTCGTCCAGTCCCATCGCACGTAGTGACGCGACGAGATGTAGTTGACCAAGACCACGACGACCAGACCGAGGATCGCGGTGAGAGCGAAGCTGAGGCGGGTTCGTCGTTGAGCGTTCACGCATGCCTCCGCGCCTTGAGGGCTCCGATGCTGAGCCCGACCGCAAGGATGGTCACCGAGGCGTCGAACACGAGGTAGCGCGTGTCCACTACGCCCTTCGAAAAGCTCTGCATGTGGCTCCACATGCTCAAGTAGGCGCAGAGCTCACGCATCGCCCCATCGAACACGAACTCGCCGATTCCGAACGTGAAGAGCACCCCTAGCGCGACGAACGATAGGACGGCTGCGATGATCTGGTTGGGCGCCAGCGCGCTCATCAGAAGCCCTACGGCCATGAAATACGCCCCGAGGGACAGGATCCCGAAGTAGCTGGCCACAGTGGCGCCCCAATCGACGCTTCCATGTTGGCTCATGATCCAGGCGTAGATGAGCGTCGGAGCCCACAACACGCACCACATGACGATGGAGGCACCGTACTTGCCCAGTACGACCGAGGCTTCCGACACGGGCGCCGTCATCAGCGTCTCGATGGTGCCGGACTGTTTCTCGGCTGCGAGCAGCCGCATGGTGAGCACCGGGACGAAGACCAAAAGCGGGATGAAGAAGAGCGAGCTGCCGCCGAAAAAGGCCGAAAGTGGAGTGGCCGCTCCGGATGCCACGGCGTTGCGGGCGTAGAACTCGGTCAACACCCAGAAGACGACTCCGTTCCACATCAACCAGGACGTCAGCACGACGTACGCCAACGGGGACACGAAAAACGACGCAAGCTCACGCCGCATGATGACCCAGGCGCTCATCATCGTTCACGCTCCGTCGAGGGGTCGGCGACCTTCAGACCCGCGTGGATGATGATCACCCGATCGCAGACGGCCTCGACCTCCGAAAGAATGTGCGTCGAAAGCAAGACCGTCTTGTCGTGGCGAAAGCTGCGCACGAGCTCACGAAACTGTCTCACCTGGTTTGGGTCGAGCCCGGACGTCGGCTCGTCGAGAATCAAAATGGGGGGATCGGCGATCAGCGCTTCAGCAAGGCCCACGCGCTGCCGATAGCCCTTGGAGAGCTGCCCGATGATTCGCCGGCGCGCATCGGTCACCCCGGCGCGCTCGAGAGACCGATCGACGGCGTCCGAGACCTCGGCAACGCCCTTGAGCGCTGCCCGATGCCGTAGGTACTCGTATACCCGCATCTCCCGGTACAGCGGGACGCCTTCGGGCATGTATCCGAGCCGTTGCCGTGCATGAATCGGGTGCTGCAACGCTTCGATGCCGTCGATGCGGATGGCTCCAGAGCTCGGCGCGAGATACCCGGTCAACATGCGCAGGGTCGTGGTCTTGCCTGCGCCGTTCGGTCCGAGGAAACCGACGATCTCTCCGGTTGCAACTCGGAATGATACGTCGCGGACCGCCCACCTGTTGCCGTATCGTCTGCTTAGCGACTCGACTTCGATCACGACATGCCCGTCCGGCCGACCGAGGTAGTCGATGCGATCGGGAGTTGCAACTGGAGACCTGTGCAGGTCCTGCGGCTTTCTCGCCTCCCCTGGCGGGCCTTCCTTACGATCTCTGGTCACATGCCCTCGATTCCTTGGAACCTTCGGCTGAGCTGCTGCGCGTTGTCGATCGTCGCTGGCGGCTCCTTCGTAGGTGCTTCGGAGGTCAGCATCCGTCCTGAAGCGATCGCGGCCGCTGCCCTTCCGGACGCCACCGTGCCGATCCCTGAGCCCGGATACGTGGAGCCCGTGCACGCGGAGCCCGGCCCGGAGACGATTCGTCGTATCGGCGCCGTGAGAAACCCGGACCCCACCGGCGCGCGATTTCCAAGCGGTCTGACCCTCGCCGGAGGGAGCAAGCGACGCATGCTCCTCTTCACGTTCGATGACGGTCCCTCGCAGCGCACGACACCCCGCCTCCTGGATGTCTTGGACGAGCTCGGCATCAAGGCGGTTTTCTTTGTCACGAGCGAGAGCTTTGGCGACGGCAATCCCTGGGAGCGGGCTCATGCGGGGATCGTCCGCGACATCGTCCGCCGGGGTCATACGATCGGCAACCATACGGAAACGCACCGCCAGCTCCCGCTCCTGAGCAACGCCGAGATCGAGGCCGAGCTCGCTCTGAGTGAACGAAAGATCGCCCGGGCCGTCGGCCGCACGCCCAGGTTGGTCCGGCCTCCGGGCGGCGCGCTTTCCAAGCGAGTCGAAGGTCTGCTTGGCGCGCACGGCTACACCAGCGTGATGTGGGCTCTCTACCCTGGCGATCTGGAGGTTCATGAGCCCGAGGAGGTGGTTCGTACTTTCTTTCGCGTTCTCGAGCGCCGGGAGCGGGAGACCGGAGAGCGCGGAGGCATCGTCCTGATGCACGACACCAAGGACCACAGTCTGCAGGCGGTGCCCCACTTGATCGAGGCCCTCCGAAAGCGGAACTGCGAGCTGCTCCGCAAGGGTGAGGAGCTCTACGACATCGTGGATGATCTCGGCTACTTCGTACCCGGTTACGAGCCCGACGAGCCCTTCGAGGAGCGGCAGGCTCGGCTTCGGCGCGATACGAAGCGGCGCTGCGACGCGTTGGCCGGCTAGCGCCGCGTCGCTAGGATCCGCCAAATGGGAAGGCCGTCCTCGATGGCTCGCCTCTCGCGGTTGGAGCGGGCGCCAAAGGGGTTCTCGTCGACGTAGCCGCTCTCCGATGAGAGCATGAATTCCGATGTCTCGCGAAGCTGCGCGACATACTCCTCGGCCCGCTCCTGCACGTCCGTCTGGATGAACAACTGCCCCCCGGGCCTCATCAGGCGGCCGAGCTCGGTGAGCAGGGCCTGGCCGAGGATGCGGCGCTTGCCGTGCCGCTGTTTCCACCAGGGGTCCGGAAAATGAAGAGCCACGCGCTCGACCGATCCGCTCGGCTCGGCCCTCTTCAAGATTTCGCGCGCATCTCCTTGCATTACCGTCACATTCGCGAGACCGCGCTTTCGGAGCCGTTGGTCCACTTTGTAAGCGAGCTTGACCTTGAGCTCGATGCCGATGATGCGGCTCTCCGGGGAGGCCTCCGCGCGTTCCAAAAGCGACAAACCGCGCCCAAAACCGATGTCCAGCTCGATCGGACCGGAGCCCTCCACCAGGGTCTCGAGCGAAAAGCGTCCCTCCGGTGCGCTTGGAGCATGCTCGCGGTAGAGCCGCCGTAGGTCCGAATCCGACACCCGCGCTGCCTACCGGGGCCTACGCGATGGGTCAAACCGGATACGCTCCTTCTTGACCGCCAAGGTGCCTATCGCGTATGCCAGCGAGCACACATCTACGTGAATGGGGCTTGATGTCGATGAGGATTCTAGTCGTCGAAGACAGCGTCACCATGCGCAAAGTCATGGAAATGACTTTCGCGGGCGAGGACGCGGAGCTGCTCGCCGTCGAAAGCGGAGAGCTCGCATTGGAGCGGGGCCGTGACTTCGGTCCAGACGTAGCGTTCATCGACGCTTCCCTTCCGGGAATCGACGGCTACGAGGTCACCCGGGCTATCAAGTCCGACCCCCAGTTGGCCGGCACCGCAGTGATTCTGATGGCGAGCCAGCATCGTCCGCTGGATGCTGCGCGCGCCTCCGAGGTAGGCGCGGACGACCACATTCTGAAGCCTTTCGATACCCAGGAAGCGATCGAGAAGGCCACGAGCTTTGCCGGTGGAGCCGAGAGGTTTTACGAGGCCCCTTCGATTCCGATTCCTCGCCCCGCCACGACGCCGCCGAGGCCGGTCGTGCAGCCGACGCATCGTCCCACGCCGCCTCCCTTGCCCATCGGAGGCCCAGCATCGCGCCCCATGGCGCCAACCCCGATGAGCCGCACCCCGTTGACCGGGGCGCAGGTCTCGGTGGCGCCGGTTGCAGCATCTTCGTTGCCGCCGTCGGAGCGAGTTGCTGCTCCGGTCTCCTCGCGACCCGCGCCGGCGGCGCCAGCAGCGAGCGCGACCCGCGAAGCGATTTCACACTCCGTGGTGGAGAGGCTGCAAATGCTCGGGCTTACACCGGACCAAGTGGAGGGCGTGCTCAAGCTTTCCGCAGAGGTCGTCGAGCGTGTCGTATGGGAGGTCGTACCCGAGCTCGCCGAGGCGATGATTCGTGAGGAGCTGCATCGTCTCGTCGGCGACTGAGACTTGACTGTCCAGCGATTTCACCGCACACGGTCGGTCGGATGACCGCTCATTCCGACGAGATGCCCAAGCAATACTCGCCGATCGAGAGCGAGACGCGCTGGTATGAGTTCTGGGAGAGGTCCGGGTTCTTCGCGGCTTCCGAGAATCCGGATGACCGCCGACCCACCTACACGCTGGCCATTCCACCGCCAAACGTGACGGGCTCGCTGCACATGGGCCATGCATGCCGAACGACCTTCGAGGACGTGCTTTGCCGTCACAAGCGCATGTTGGGCTACAACACGTTGTGGATTCCCGGCATCGACCATGCGGGCATCGCTACGCAGGTGGTGGTCGAACGACAGCTGAAAAACGAAGGCTTGACCCGCCACGACCTGGGCCGGGAGAAGTTCATCGAGCGCGTTTGGCAGTGGAAAGAGCAATCGGGCGGACGAATTCTCGAGCAACTTCGCAAGATGGGAGCGTCCTGCGACTGGAGCCGGACCAAGTTCACCATGGATCCGGACATGGTACGTGCCGTCCGCGAAGCGTTCGTGCGGCTGTACGAGGAAGGATTGATCTACCGCGACACCCGCCTCGTCAACTGGGACGTCGAAGCGCAAACCGTCTTGTCCGACCTCGAGGTGGAGCAAGAGGAAAACGTCGAAGGCGCGATGTTCGACTTCGCCTATCCGCTGGCAGACGGTGATGGCGAAGTGGTGGTCTCGACGACGCGGCCCGAGACGATGCTCGGCGATACTGCAGTGGCGATCCATCCAGATGACCCACGCTATCGCCACCTTCATGGCAAGTACGTCCGGCATCCCTTCGTCGACCGGCTCATCCCGGTGATCCTGGATAGTGAGCTGGTGGACCCCGAGTTCGGAACTGGGGTCGTGAAGGTCACGCCGGCCCACGACCCGAACGACTTCGCTACGGGAAAGCGTCACGGCCTCGAGGAGATCAACATCTTGAATCTCGACGGCACGCTCAACGAAAACGCCGGACCGTTTCAGGGCCTCGATCGCTTCGAAGCACGCAAGGCCGTCGAGATCCAGCTGGCCCATCGGGGGTTGGCGCGCGGGCGCAAGAAACACATGATGACCCTCCCCCGGTCTCAGCGCTCCGGCACGATCGTGGAGCCGATGATCTCGACGCAGTGGTTCGTGAAGATGAAGCCCATGGCAACCCCTGCCATCGAGGCGGTCGAAAACGGCACCATTCAGATCCTTCCGGGCGAATGGACCAAGACCTACTTCCATTGGCTGCGCAACATCCAGGACTGGTGCATTTCTCGCCAACTCTGGTGGGGGCATCCCATCCCGGCATGGTACTGCGACGACTGCGACCACGTGACCGTGTCGCGCGAGGACCCCACGGGTTGCGGCGGCTGCGGCGGCGTTTCGATTCATCAGGATCAAGACGTGCTCGACACCTGGTTCAGCTCGGGGCTTTGGCCGTTTTCCACACTCGGTTGGCCGGACCGGACGCCGGCGCTCGAGCGCTTCTACCCGACCCAAGACATGGAGACGGGATACGACATCCTGTTTTTCTGGGTTGCTCGCATGATCATGATGGGCCTGCATTTCATGGGAGAGGTGCCTTTCACCCGGGTTCTCTTGGCTGGCTTGGTGACCGACGAGCGCGGCGAGAAGATGAGCAAGGTGAAGGGGAACGTCATCGATCCGCTCGACGTGATTTCGGGGGCGACCCTCGAGGAGCTCGTCGACAAGGCCGAAAAAGCGGGGGCAAAGAAGGCTGGGATCAAGTACTTGAGGGCCACCTATCCCGAAGGCTTCGCGGCATACGGCGCCGACGCGTTGCGGATGACTTTGCTGAGCTATTCTCCGCAGTCGCGGCGCATCGCGCTTTCGATCAAGCGGATCGAAGGCTATCGCAATTTCGCCAACAAGCTGTGGAACGCCTCACGCTACGCCCTCATGCGGCTGAGCGGCTCGGGCACGGTGGCTGCGCAAAAGCGGCCGCAGCCCAAGGCTCTGGCCAACCGTTGGATCCTTTCGCGCTTGTATCATGCGCTCGACGTCGCCTCGGCTGGTCTCGATGCGTACCGGCTCGATGAAGCATCGGGCGCGCTCTATCACTTCGTGTGGGACGAGCTCTGCGATTGGTATCTCGAGGTGAGCAAGCCAGCGCTCGACAGCGGCGATGCGGCGCTGGCCGAGGAGACGCAGGCGACGTTGGCGCATGCGCTGGAGACGGTTCTTCGTGCGCTTCATCCGATGATGCCGCACATCACCGAGGAGATTTGGCAGCGCATTCCAAAATGGGCGGGAGCGCCTCAGAGCATCATGATCAGCCGATTCCCCTCGGCGTTGGTCGATGCCAAGATCGATCGAGGCGCAGAGCGAGACTTCGAGGTGTTGAAGGCCTTCGTGGGAAGCATCCGGACCATACGCGCCGAGCACGACGTTCCCAAGAGCCACGCAATGAGAGTTCATTGGCACACGGACGATGGCGCAAAGCGCGCCGTGCTCGAGGCCGAGCGTCTCACCGTGGAGAGCCTCGCTCGGTGCGAGATGTGCTTCGAGGCCGATCCGGCCAAGCTGGACGACCCTGCTGCGCATTTCGACAACGCAGCCGTTTTCGTGAACCCCGCGGTACGGGCGGCAGTCCCCGGCGTCATCGATACCGACAAGGAACGCGATCGGCTGCAACGCGATCTCAAGAAAATTGAAAAAGAGCTCGTTGCCGTCGAGAATAAGCTGTCCAATCCGAGCTTCCTGGAGCGCGCGCCTCAGGAGGTCGTCGACAAGTCCAGGCGGGATGCCTCCGAGCTTCGAGAGAAACGCGAACGATTGGAAGCTGCACTGAGCAGCCTTTGAGGACCAGCACTTGGAGCCGATGTCATCCGAATCCGACGCCGCTCCGATCCGCAAGCCGCTTTGCGTAGATCTGGACGGCACGCTCGTTGCGACCGATACCATCGCAGAGAGCTTGCTGCATGTGATGAAGACGGCGCCCTGGAGGCTCTTTGGGCTCGTCGGCGCGATGGCAGCTGGCGGCCGCCCGAAGCTCAAGCGCGAGCTCTCGAAGGTGGCGCCGGTCGAGCCAGCGACGCTGCCCTACCGCGAGGAAGTGCTTCGCGAGATGCAGCAGGCGCGCGACGAGGGGCGCAAGGTGCTTCTCGTCACCGCCTCGGACCAGGCCACGGCCGACGCGGTGGCCGGGTACGTGGGGCTCTTCGACGAGGCCGTCGGCAGCGATGGCGTTCACAACTTGAAGGCCACCAACAAGGCCGAGTTTCTCGTCTCGCGCTTTGGATCCGAGGGCTTCCAGTACGTCGGAGACTCCTTGGCCGACCTGCCGGTTTGGAGAGCGGCAAACGAGGCCATCATGGTCGCGCCGAGCGCTGCGGCCCGCAAGAGCGCCGAGCACATGCTTCCCAAGGTCACCGTCTTGTCGGAGCGCCCAAGCAAGGCGCGAGCCGCAGTGAAAGAGCTGCGGCCCCACCAGTGGGCCAAGAACGTGCTGCTGTTCGTGCCCTTGTACTTCTCTCACCAATACGCGGATTTGAGCTTGGTATTTGCGGCGGTGATGGCGTTCATCGCGTTCAGCTTCTGCGCATCGTCGATTTACGTTCTGAACGATCTCGTCGACCTTCCGTCGGATCGGCAACACCGGAGCAAGCGCAAGCGCCCCGTCGCTGCCGGGACGCTTTCGATCCTGGAAGGGATCGCGCTCTTGGTTCTTTCCCTGGCCCTGTCTGTCGGGATCGCCATTGCATTCGTGAATCCAGAATTCGTCATGATTCTCTTCGGCTACGTCGCGCTGACCACCGCCTACAGCTTCATCCTGAAGCAGAAGATGATCGTGGATGTTCTCGCGTTGGCTTCGCTATTCACCTATCGGGTGGTTGCGGGTGGCGTAGCGGTGGACGTGGAGCTTTCGCCGTGGTTGCTGGCGTTCTCGATCTTCTTCTTCACGAGCTTGGCCTTCGTGAAGCGGTATTCGGAGCTCATCCAGCTCAAGGGAGATCCCATGGAGTCCCTTCGTGGGCGGAATTACGTGCCGGCAGACGTGCCGATCATCACCTCGGCCGGCCCCGCAGCGGGTTTGCTCGCGGTGCTCGTGTTCGCGCTCTACATCAACAGCCCTGCCACGATGATCTATTACTCCAGCCCCAAGGCGCTCTGGGGTATCTGCTTGGTGTTGGTGTACTGGCTGATGCGAATTTGGTTCCTCGCCGCACGCGATCAGATGCACGACGATCCCGTGCTCTTCGCCATCAAGGATCGCGTCAGTTTGATCGCGGGCTCGCTGGTCGTCGCCTGCTTGCTGCTCGCTCGCTACGTCTAGACCGAGTGCACCTTGAAATGCTTCGAGGGCGGATCAGTTCAGGGTGTACTCGGTCTAGCTCAGAAGAGGTCGAGCTGACCCGGCTGAACGACGCCTTCGTGAATGCGCACGCCCTCCAGCTCCAACAAGAGCTGCTTGCGCTCGACGCCTCCGCCGTAGCCGCCGAGATGATGGCCTGCTTCGACCACCCGATGGCAAGGAACGATGATCGGAACGGGATTCACGTGATTGGCTTGCCCGACCGCCCGCATGGCGCGCGGTGAAGAGATCCGCTGCGCGATGCCACCGTAGGTGCGCACCTGGCCCCACGGAATCTCGCGCAGCGCAGCCCAGACCCGCAGCTGGAAGTCGGTGCCGCGTAGGTCGAGGGGAACGTCGCCGAAGTCCTCCACTTGGCCCTGGAAGTAGCGTTCGAGAGGCTGGGCGAACACCTCTGGAACCGCCTCTTCGGCGGCGCCCACGTCGTTCAAACGCTCGAAGGAAAGGCGCAGCAATCCGCGGTCGGTCCAGGCGAGCCACAAGGTGCCGAGGCCGCTCGCTTCAAGGGTGCCCCAAGCGGGGACCGTGGCTTGGTTGCGCTCTTTGGCGGTGATACCTTCCACCGTCATGGCTCGTTCCCTTCCGGCATGCGTGTTGCTCGTTTCAATTGCATGCGGACCGAGCCTTAAACAAGCGCAAAGAAGCGAGGAGCGCTATCAGGGGTGCTTCAGCGGGGACTACGACCCGGCGGTGACACCTGGGCAGCGCAGCGCCTGCTGGAGCGGATGGTTGGCCCACGACGCAGAAGATCAGCCGCCCGAGCGCGTCGCATACGCCCAAAAGCGGCTGCAGCAGCTAGCTTCCGACGGCTCGACGCTCCCGCTTCCAAACCCCGTCCCCGAGCCCGCGCCGACGCGCGAGCACGAATACCCACGGCCGCCGCCGGCCGTGTATCCCACGTCGTCCTGCGACCCGTTTTGCAACGACCGCTGGGCGGCCTGCAACAGTCACTGCGACATGAAGGACAAGAGCTGCGCCGCAGCGTGTGAAAGCGAGTATCGGGTGTGCCTGGGCGGATGCCCCTGAGCCGGCTCGGCATCGCCGCGCTGACGGCGATCACCCTCGTTGCTTTTGCCGCGAATTCCTTGCTCTGCCGGATGGCATTGGCCCCGGTGCTCATCGACCCGGTGGCGTTTACCGTCATCCGTCTCGCGAGCGGCGTCGCGATCTTGGTCCCGCTGTCCGCCGTTGTCGGCTCGCCACACCCGAACGAGCGTCCCGCGGGATCGTGGAGATCGAGCGTGGCTCTGTTCGTCTACGCGATGGCGTTCTCATTAGCGTATGTCTCGCTCGAGACGGGGACCGGTGCGCTGATCCTATTCGGAGCGGTGCAACTGACGATGATCGGCGTGGGCTTGTGGAAGGGCGAGCGCCCGAAGCTTCAGGAATGGTCGGGCCTCGTCGTCGCGTTGGCTGGGCTGGTCTATCTGGTGTTTCCCGGAATAGCCGCCCCCGATCCTCTCGGCGCGTCGTTGATGATCGCTTCGGGCGTGGCTTGGGGCATCTATTCACTCCGGGGAAAGCAAAGCCGGGCCCCGGTGGCGGCCACGGCCGGCAATTTCGCGCGCACCCTGCCGTTCGCCCTCGGCTGGCTGGTGGTGTCTTGGCCCACGCTGCACACGACGGCGCGAGGGGGCCTCTTGGCCGTCGTCTCGGGGGCGATCACCTCGGGCCTGGGATATGTGATTTGGTATTTTGCGCTCCGCGGCCTGACCGCCACCCGCGCAGCGATCGTCCAGCTGGCCGTTCCGCTGATCGCGGCCGCAGGCGGCATCGTGGTTCTCTCCGAGGAGCCCACGGCCCGTCTCGCCATTGCTTCGCTCTTGATTCTGGGAGGCGTGGCCGCCGCGATTCTGGCGAAAGATCGGCCGGGCGACCTAGACCCTTGCGAGGAGCCGACCGCGCGGTGAGTATGGCCGAGGAGCGGTAGATCATGAGCAAGAGCGACGAGTCAGCCTGGCCGCGAGGCGCACCAACCGTGGGGCAACGGGCGGAGCGGGCCCGGAAGGTGTCTACGCGCGATATCGAGCTGTTCACCGAGATCTCGGGTGACCGCAATCCATTGCACTACGACGAAGCCGCGGCGAAGCAGTCGCGGTTCGGTGAAATCGTCGTCCAAGGCGGCATCACCAGCGCCATTTTGAATGCGGTCGTGGCAGAGGATCTGCCGGGTCCGGGCACCGTGTTCCTTCACGTGAGCTGGAGCTTCAAGGCCCCGGTTCGCCCGGGTGACGAGATCACCGGCAAGGTCGAGGTGCTCGAGGTCCGATTGGACAAGCCGATTACCAAGCTCAAGACGGAGGTCGTTCGAGGAGACGGCACAGTCGTGCTGGAGGGAGATGCCCTCTGCTACACCATGCCGATCGGCGACTGAACGAAGCCGGCTCTGCGAACCTGGCTTGCTTGCGCTAACGTGCGCTTCATGAGCGCCCCGTCGTTTCAGGAGCCGGGAATGCTCGACGAGCGCATTGCTCGCTTCGTTCCTCCCGGCGTCGATCCCGCCACTCTCCCCCGCTCGTTCGCGCTAGTCGAGCCGCTCTCGGCGGCGGGTTCGATCCCGCAACAGTGGCCGGTGGTACCCGCCTTCGAACGCCGTCCGGATGGCTGGACCGCCATCATCGGCATCGATGAGGGCACGAGCCTATACGGCACCGGCGAGGTGGCCGGTCCACTGCTGCGCAACGGGTTCGTCACCGACGTGTGGGCGAAGCAGCCTTTCCGGATCGAGGAGGACGGTAGGCCGGTGCAAAACTACGACGCGCGTTCGAAGAGCCTGTACCAGGCGCACCCCTGGGTGTTGGCAGTTCGCTCGGACGGGACGGCCTTTGGCGTGCTCGCCGACACGACATACCGGCTCCGAATCGAGCTGAGCGCTGGGATACGGCTCAGCTGCTCGAAGCCTTTTCCCATCATCGTGGTCGATGGCGAATCTCCGCAGGATGTCGCACGGCAGCTCGGCGCACTCACCGGCCGGATCGAGCTTCCTCCGCGCTGGACGCTCGGCTATCATCAATGCCGGTTCTCGTATCATCCGGATGCTCGCGTCCGCGAGCTGGCAAGGGAGTTTCGGGTCCGACGAGTTCCATGCGATGCCTTGTGGGTCGACATCCACTACATGGATCGGTACAAGGTTTTCACGTTCGATCCGGAAGGCTTCCCCAACCCCAAAGGCACCAACGATCACCTGCACGAGCTCGGCTTCCAGTCGGTTTGGATCCTCGATCCCGCGGTCAAGGTCGAACCGGGATACTCGGTCTACGAAGAGGGCGCCGCCGGAGGACACTTCCTGTGCGACGCTGGCGGTCGCGAATACCACGCGTGGACCTGGACCGGGGATGCGGCGTTTCCCGACTACACCCGGCCGGAGACGAGGGCTTGGTGGAAGCGCCTCACCATCGAGTTCTTGCAAGCAGGCATGGACGGTCTGTGGGTCGACCTCAATGAGCCCTCGCCTATCCTGCCCCTCGGCGCCGAGTTGCCCGAAGACCTCCGCCACATCGGCGGAGACGACATCGAGCCGGGAACCCACGCCCAATACCACAACGTCTACGGGATGTTGATGGCCAAAGCTACGAACGAAGCGATGCGCATGGCACGCCCCGGACGGCGTCCGTTCGTCCTCACCCGGTCGAGCTACCTTGGCGGGCAACGCTGGGCAGCTACCTGGACGGGCGACAACGTCTCGAATTGGCAGCACTTGCATTGGTCGGTCCCGATGGTGCTGAACCTGGGCTTGTCGGCGCAACCGGTGAGCGGTCCCGACATCGGTGGCTTCACGGGAACGCCCTCTCCGGAGCTCTTTGCACGTTGGATCGGTGTCGGCGCGTTGCTCCCGTTCTGCCGAACGCACAACGCGTTGATTGGGGATCAGGAGCCTTGGTCTTTCGGGCCCCACGTCGAGGAAATCTCCAAGGTCGCTCTAGCGAGGCGTTATCGCCTGCTCCCGTATCTGTACACGCTCTTTCACCAAGCCTCCGTTACGGGGCTTCCCATCGTACGACCCCTGTTCTACGCCGATCCCAAAGACCCTTCGCTGCGGTCAGAAGACCACGCGTTCCTTCTCGGTCCCGACGTCATGGTGCAGCCACAGTTACTGGAGCGCGGAACCCACGACTTTCCCATGCCGAGCGGGCACTGGCGTTCCTTTTCGCTGGTTGGAGAAGATCCAGAGCACGAGCGTGCACAGCCCGTGCTGCGTCTACGGCCGGGCGCGATCCTGCCCACCGGACCTGGCGGACAAACCACCGAGGAGGCTTTCGCCGGCTCGCGGACGCTCCTGGTTTCGCTCGACGAAACCGGACGCGCCTCGGGGCAGCTTTACGAAGACGCGGGCGATGGCTTCGAATACCGCGACGGCGACTACCTGTGCACCACCTATGAAGCCGAGCTCAAGGAGGACGTCTTGGAGGTGCGCATCGCAGAGCAAGAAGGGGCGCGGGAGCGGCCCTCGCGAACCCTTCACCTCGAGGTTTTGACCGATCACGGCGTGCTCCACGCGTGGGGCCGCGATGGCGAGGCCGTGGTGCTCCCGATCGATCCCACGCTTCAGTGGTGATGGGCTTCGAGCACGCGCTTTGAGAGAGGCCGAAGGAGAAGGCCGTAGAACATCTCGAGGTAACGACGGGTTTCGTCGCGCTCGAGCGACGAGATGTATCTCCAGAACCCGTAGATTCGCGAGAGCTTCAACAGGGTGGAAGCGTATAGACGCCAGTTGTAGCGCTCTTCCACCCGCTGCATCGCGGCTCTGGAAACCGACTCCCAGGTGTCCGGAAGCGTCGCACAACGACGAAAGAACTCGGCCATCCTTCGGGTCGCTTCTCCGCCCTGCGTTGGGTCGATGTGAAAGCCGGAGATGCCGTCTTGAATGATCTCGAGCGGGCCGCCGTAGCGAGTCGCGAAAGTCGGCAAACCGCTGCTCATCGCTTCGATGACAGTGAGCCCAAAGGCTTCGAACAGAGCGGGCTGCACGAACGCGCCGCGCTGATCGGCGACGAACCGGTAGAGCTCTCCCACTTTGGTCTTGTCGGTTTGCATCTCCACCCAGCGCACCTTGCCTTCGAGATCGTATTGGTTGAGCAACCAGTGCGTGCGTTCGATCTGCTCGCGCTCGTCCCGGTCGCTCGATTCCTCGGTCCGAAGCCGGCCTCCGACGATGAGCAGGTTGGCCACGCTCTGGAGCTCTTGATTTTGGCCGTACCACTCGACCAGCCCCGCCATGTTCTTGATGCGGTCCAAGCGCGACATGGCGAAAAGCAGGGGCTTTCCCTGATCGCTCAGAGAACCTCGGAACGCGCATTCGGGAGCTCCGTAGACCATCGTCTCGATCTCCTTTCGTAGCTCCTCGGGACGATGCTTCACCTGATCATACGGGAAGAAGACCTTGGGATCGGCGCCTGGTGAGACGATGTTGAATTTCGGATCGAAGCAATCGATCCCGGAGACGACTCGATACAGGCGCGGCAAGGAGAAGGCGGTGTAGCTCTCGTACTGGCCGACGCTTTCCGTCGTGCCCGCAATCTCTTGGTACGTGCTGGTGATGATGAAGTCGGCCGTATTCATCGCCATCAAGTCAGCGGTGTACTGGGCGGCGAAATGGTGCTCGGACTCGTGATCGCGCCAATGAAGGTCGGATAGCAGATACTTCGTCTTCTCGAGAGCGTGCGCGATGTTGCACTGGGTGACGCCGAGCCTGTGCGCCATCACGCTCGCAACCAGATTCCCATCCGAGTAGTTGCCGATGACGAAGTCCGGCCGTACGCCGCCAAGCTCGGCCAGAAGCTCACGTTCGGCGTCGATGGCGTACCGCTCGAGGTACGGCCATACCTCGAAGCGCGAGATCCACTGGGGAATGATCTCGCCCCTGTCATACGTCCGAAAGGGAACGCGCAGAATCCTCGCGTTTTGCGTGCCTAGGATCGGCTCTATGCGTTGATCGCAGGTCGTTCCGCCCGCCTCCGGGATCAAGCGCGTGAGGACCACGATCTGCGGCTCGATGTCGAGACCTTGATTGCGGATCGATTCCCGCATTTCGCGCTCGAGCGCCCGGACCTGGTCGAGGATGTAAACCACTTGTCCGCCCGTGTCCGGCTTTCCGAGAACGTTGGACTGACCGAAGTATCCGTGCGGGGAGACGATTGCGATGGAGAAGATCATGGGGATGCGAGCGAGGAAGTGCTCCAGGTTCTTCGGCGAAGGCGCCTCCAGAATGTCCAAGAGAAGCGACATGGTCTCTCGGATCTGCTGCGGGGTTTTCCCCCAGCCCGGCTCGAATCCCAGCCGCCGCAGCTGGCGCTGAACGTCGCCGTTCTCCGAGTTTCGGCCCTCCAGAACCTCCATTGCCTTGTCGAGCGCTTCACGTAGCTCGTCGACGTCGCGCAACGTTCCGTTGAGCATCAGCTGCTGGCCGCGCACCTGGTGGACCTGCAGGAAGTCGAAGAGTAGCTTCTGGCCGCGTCCGCCCTCGACGAACAGTCGACCCGACAAGTGTCGGTTCAAGAACTCCACGCCCCTCCCGATGTTACGCGCGTCTTTCAGCTTCGGAAATCCTCGCTCGAAGGGACTGAGGTCGACTTCGAGCACGTAACGCTCGCCAGGGGGGATACCTGCGGCGAGGCGTTCTTTGAGGTCTAGGAACTCGGCAACGCTCAGCTCGCGGCAACGCATCTCTTCGGTGTGGATGTGAATGTAGTACCAACGTCCCACCCGCTCACGCACCGCGAGGCAAATGAAAGGCTCGTCGACCACAGCTTCCTGGGAATGCCGCATGATCCAAGTCATCTTGGTATCGACCAATGGCGCGCCCACCTCGGTTTGGCCGAACAGTTCGAATTCGTGCACCAAGTCGGACCACAACAAGAAGCGGCGGTCGAAGGCCTTCAATCGTCTGAAAAGCAGGTAGATGGGCTCGCGGTGGGCGTCTATGAGCTCTTGAAGGACTTCGATCATTCTGGTTCCTCGGCCGGGATTCGGATCTCGCCCAAGAAATCATACCAATCGATCCCCTCTAGGATCCCCCACGCATGTGGACTTTTTGCAAAATACACGCGCGAGCGCCCGCGAAGACGCTCGAGCTCTGGTGTGTGATTGCTCACAACGACGCCAAGCGTGTCTCCGGAAAGCATGTCCCAATCGTTGCCGGAATCGCCCGCGCAGAGGAGCCGCTGCGGCTCGAGGTTCCACTTGAAACAGAAGAACCGGATCGCGAGCCCCGGTGAAGCGCGCACGGGCACGACATCGAGATAGACCTCGTGGTCTAGGATTGTCGTGACCCTGAGCCCCTCTCGGCGGACCCGGCGCCGAATGTCTCGTATGTTGGGCGATCGCTCGGGATCCAGCCGGTAGCGAAGCCGGTACGGAGTTTCCGCGCTAGCGACTCGCTCGAGGCCGGGAATCGCGCCGAGCACCCGCTCGACCTCCTTTCGGTCCCAGCGGTAGCGGATCTGTCGCTCCCACGAGCGATCTGGAAGCATGTGCTTCCCATAGTGCAGCTGGCTTCCCGCCGCGGTGATGAGAACGTCGGGCACGCGCACGTCGAGATCTTCGAGCAGCTCGATCGCCTCGGAGAGCGTGCGACCCGTGGCAATCCCGAATCCGACCTGGGCCTCCGCGGTTTCCAGGCGGTCGAGCAACGCGTGCAACGCCTCGTCGTCGCCGGTGAGGGTGTCGTCGAGGTCGGTGACGATCAGTCGATCCATCCCGGCGAGCTTCGTCCGTCGTCGAAAGACCGGAGCCGGACGGGTACCCCTCACGACCTTGGTGACCTCCTTCAAGTAGTGGGTCGCATGGCTTTCCCACGCGTAGGCTGCATGGACGCCTTCGAGCCCGCTTTCCGACCAACGGCGCCATTGCTCCTCGTCGCCGAGCGCATCGCGTATGGCACGACCAACGGCAGCGCTGTCGAATGCATCGACCAGGAGCCCGTTCTGGCAGGTGTCGATGATGTCCTGAGGGCCGCCGTCGTTCGTTGCCACCAGAGGGAGCCCGGTGGCAGCCGCCTCCAGCAGCGTCAGACCGAACGGTTCGGTCAGCGCAGGGTTCACGAAGACGCCCTTGCTCTGAGCCGCGAGCCGGTAGAGCTCGGGCACGTCCGTCGACTCGTGGTGCTTGGGGAAGGCCGCCGACCCGTACAAGTCGTAGCGATCGATGAGCGTCAGGATCTGCGTCAAAACGCGTCGCGGGCCCGGGCTCATCTCGTTGATGTCATCGCGGTTGCCGGCGATGATGATCAGGTTTGCAATGTCCCGTAGCCCCTCGGTCTCTCCAAAGGCGCGGATCAACCCTTCGAAGTTCTTGCGTTCGTCCGCACGAGCCAGGGCCAAGACCATCGGCTTGCTGGGATCGGTGAGGAAACGGTCCAGCTCGTCGGCGATCCCAGGCCGCTTCCACGACGGCTCTGGTGGTGAAAAGCGGGACAAGTCGACGCCCGGCGGAATCACCTCCATTCGGTCGGGTTGATAGTGGTCGTAGAGCTCATACTGCTCTCGCACCTCTTGATTCGTGCTTGCGATGACGAGCGCGGCGGTTTCGAGCGCGCGCTCCTCAGCCTCGATTCGCGCGCTGAACTGGTAGGTCTGTTCGTTGGCCTCACCCCTCGATTCGAGACGCAGCTTCTTCACCCGACCGAGAGAGTGCCCGGTGAAAACGAAGGGAACGCCGAGGAGCTTCGACAGACGCGCGCCCACGTACCCGGCGTCGGCATAGTGGCCGTGGATGAGATCCGGAGTGCGCTCCTGCATGCGGACGTACCTGGTGAGTTGGTCGATGAGGCTGTCGAGATGAGGCCAGAGGTTTTCCTTGCGCAGATAGCGCCGCGGGCCGAACGGGATGCGAACGATCTGGGCGCCTTCGCAGATGGGCTCGAAGGGTTGGGAGTAGCTTTCGTCCACGCGCTTGTCCCGGATCAAGCGAGTCACCACGTCGACGCGCGACACGTCTGGGTGCTGCGCAAGCGCCCTTGTCTGGTCGATGACGTACGACACTTGACCACCGGTGTCCGCATCGCGTCCGAGCTCGATCTCCGTCGCCCGCACCAGCCCGTGAACCGTCAAAGACAGGATGTAGAGCTGTCGGGATCCGGGAGCGGGTACCGTGCCGACGCTGGTATCCTTCGCCCATTCCGCGAGATGTCGCTCGTAGAGCGTGAAATCGGTCGTGGTGGCACCGCGGATGCCGCATAGGTCAGCAGCAAAAGCGGCGGCGCGTTCGAGCGTGGTTTGGTGCTGCCAGCCCTGAAGAAGACCGAGACACATCACCGCAGCAAACGCATCGCCTGCGCCGACGGTGTCGACGAAGCTCTCGATCGGGGGCGCAGGCGCATCATAGACGTGCTCGCCCCCCACGATGCAGAGCGCGCCGCTCTGCCCTCGGGTGACGATCAGGCCTTGGATGTCGTGTTCTCGGGCCAGGCCGATTGCCACGTCGCGGCACTGCTCGAATGAAGAAGTCGATTTGGAGGTCAGCTCCGCGAGCTCTCCTTCGTTCAGCTTGACCCAGTTGCCCGTAGACAAACACCAATCGACCTTGTCTCTGGTCCACCAAGGATCACGGAGATTGAAGTCGATGAACGAGGGCGCATCGAGCTTGGCTCTGAGGGCTCGGAGCGTATTCCAGCTGTCCTCGAAGCGAAGCGCCAGAGTACCGTGATACAGAAGCCCGGCGGGTTCCGCAGAGACCGCATCCAAAGCAGGACCTGCTTGGATAAAGTCCCAGGCTTGACCAGGCGTGATTTCGTAACGATTTTCTCCGTCGACGATCGAAGCGGTGACCCTGCCCGTCGCATGCTCGGGGTCCGACTGGACGCCATCGGTCGTCAGGTCCCAGCTGGTCATCCGCTCGAGAACCTCGCGTCCCTCGGGATCCTCGCCGACGGCGCTGACTACGAGTGGATTGGAGCCGAATCCTCGCAGATGCCACGCGACGTTGAATGGAGCCCCGCCCAACACGCGGCTCCCATCGGGGAAGTGGTCGAACAAGACCTCCCCGAAGATGACAGGTCGTTTGTGAAATCGATGCACGGGCTCTCAGCTCACGCCTCGTTCGATGCAGGCGGGTTCGGTCCTCGCTAGGCTCACGTCGAGACGAGCATAACACGATACATGCTCGCGTCAGACTCGCCGTGCTAACCTCAGTGTGCTGCGCCCCAGCTTGGTCCCCAAGCGGCCTCGACCGGGAGTGGAACCGATAGCGGCACCGCGTTTTGCATGCGTTCGAGGACCAGCTGCTCGAGGGCACCGTGCTCTTCGGGCGGTGACTCGAATACGAGCTCGTCGTGCACGGTCAACACCATCCGGCTCTGTAGGCGCTGCTTTTCCAAGTCATGCTGTATGCGAACCATCGCAACCTTCATGATGTCGGCTGCGGTTCCCTGAATCGGTGTGTTACGGGCGATGCGCTCCGCGCCGGCGCGGAGGTTGTGGTTGCGGCTTCGGATGTCGGGCAGCGTGCGACGCCGCCCCAGGAGCGTGGTGACGAAGCCGTTTGCGCGGGCGTCCTCGACGACCTGGTCGAGGAAAGACTTGACCCCTGAATATTGATCGAAGAACGCGTCGATGTACCGCTTGGCTTCGCTGCGCTCGATCTTCAGGTTTCGTGCCAGCGCAAATTGGGTTTGCCCGTAGATCACGGCGAAGTTCACCGTCTTGGCTTGCCCCCGCATCACCTTGGTGACCTCCTCGGGCCGCACGCCGAATAGCGCGCATGCCGTCTGCACGTGGACGTCGTCGCCGCGGGAGAACGCTTCGACCAAGGCCGGATCCCGGCTCAAGTGAGCGAGCACCCGTAGCTCGATCTGCGAGTAGTCCGCCGCCAGCATGGACCAGCCCTGCGCCGGGATGAACGCCTCGCGGACCCGACGTCCCATCTCGGTCCGAATCGGAATGTTTTGCAGATTCGGGTCGCTAGAGGACAGACGTCCGGTCGCGGCCACCAGCTGGTTGTAGCGCGTGTGAATACGGCCGGTCTCGGGGTTCACCTCTCGCGGCAAAGCGTCCAGATACGTGCTCTTGAGCTTCGAAACTGACCTGTATTCGAGAATCGCCTCCGGAAGCGGATGCATGACGGCGAGCTCTTCGAGCACGCCCTGATCGGTGGACCGGGCCGTCTTGGTCTTCTTGATCACCGGAAGCTCGAGCTCGTCGAAGAGGATGGTTTCGAGCTGTCGCGGCGAGGACACGTTGAAGTCCTGGCCGGCAAGCGCCGTGCAGCGCGTATGCAGCGTCTTGAGCAGCGTATCGGCTTCGCTCGAGAGCCGTTCGAGCAGCTTCGTGTCGACCCGAATGCCATTGAGCTCCATCGTCGCCAGGACTCCCGCAAGTGGCAGCTCGACGTCGTAGAAAAGCCGATGGAACTCGCCCTCGTGCATGCGGGGCGTCAATAGCTGGCTCAAGCGGAACGTGAAATCCGCACGCTCGTTTGCATATCGTGCTGCTGCGTCGATCTCCGCTTGGTCCCAGGACAGCGCCTTCCTTCCCTTTCCGAGAAAAGCGCCCTCTTCGCTCAGCTCCCCGTCGAGCTCCTGACGGGCAACATCCTCGAGGCGATGTGCATGCCGAGCGGGATCGAGCAGATAGCTCGCCAACGACGGATCGAAGCGGACGCCTCGCAACGTGACGCCCCGGCGAGCCCAAGAAACCATCTCACGTTTGGCGAGGGCCTGCTTGGGAATCAGCGAATTTTCGAGCAGAGGCTGGAGGATGGTCTTTGCCTCATCCCAGCTCAAATGATCGGGGACGCCGATATAGCGGTGACCGAGCGGGACGTAAGCACTCACGCTTTCGAGCCAGCTAAACGCGATCCCGACCAACTCCGCGCAGATGGGGTCGTCGACGTCTAGGACCGAGTACAGGGCGACGCTCCCGGCATTGCGGATGGCGTTGACGATCCGTGTCAGCCCTTCGGCGTCCGTGATCGTCTCGTAGTGCCCCTCGACGGCGGGGGCCGGCTCTAGCTGAGCGAGCAACCGGGTGAGCTCGAGCTCGCTGAAGACGTTTCGCAGGGCGGCGGGGTTGCCCCCACCGTACAAGTGGTCGACCGCCTCCGGGCTGATCTCGACGTCGTCGCGAAGCGTCACGAGCGCGCGGGACGCAATGGCGTCCTCGCGATGGGTGGCCAGTCGCTCCTTGAGCGCCTTGCGGTTGATTTCGTCGAGGTGCTCGTAGATGGAATCGAGGCTCCCATATTCCTCCAGGAGCTTGGCTGCGGTCTTCTGACCCACCGATGGCACTCCCGGGATGTTGTCCGAGCTGTCGCCCATGAGTGCGAGAAGGTCCCGCACTTGGCCCGGCTCGACGCCGAGCTTTTCCCGTGTTTCCTCGGGCCCGAACACCTTGTTCCGCATGGTGTCATACATCAGCACCTCGGGTCCGACGAGCTGCAGCAGGTCCTTGTCGGCGCTCACGATGACGACTCGCAGCCCTTTCTCGCGGGCTTGCTTCACGATGGTGGCGATGATGTCGTCGGCTTCGAGTCCGGGCGCCTCGATTGGGATCATGCCCCAGGCCTCGACTATCTCTCGAACCCTCCGCATTTGCTGCTCCAGATCGGGAGGCGCCGGAGGCCGGTTCGCTTTGTAGGCGTCGTAGATGTCTTTGCGAAACGATCTCTCCTTCGAGTCCATCGCCACGATCAGCCGCCGCGGATCGCGTTCGCGAAGCAGCTTGAGCAGCATGCTGGACACGCCCGCCACTGCGTGCGTCGGCTCGCCCTTGCTGTTCGAAAGCGGAGGCAGGGCGTGGTACGCTCGAAATACGTATGAGCTGATGTCGACGACGTAGATCGTCTTTTCATCTCCCTTCTTCGGTAGCGCTTCCACCATGAAGCCGGACCATCCAACGCCGTAAACCACGGGTCAAGGAGGCAAGCAGGTTGCGTGCCCGCTTCGGCCCATGCTAGGCGCACCAGCTACAGACCAAGCTTCATCGACCCGTATGTTTGAAACGCTCACCAAAGGCTTTCGCAACGCTCGAAATCGCCTCGCCGGCGTCACCGAGCTGACCGAGGAGAACATCGATCAAGCGCTTCGAGACGTACGCCTCTCGCTCCTCGAGGCGGACGTCGAGCTCGGTGTGACCAAGTCGTTTCTGGCTAGAGTGAAGGAAAAGGCCGTCGGCCAGGTGGTCGATACGGCAGCCAAGTCCAAGGGCCGAAAGATCAAGGTCGGCCCTGCCGAACAGTTCGTGAAGATCTGTCAGGACGAGCTGGAAGCGATGATGGCCTTCGACGGCGAGCCGGTGGAGTTCGCAAAGAAGCCAAAGCCCACCGGCATCATGATGGTGGGCCTTCAGGGCTCTGGTAAGACGACCACGGCGGCCAAGCTCGCGCGGCTGCTCGAGAAGGAGCACGGCAGAAAGCCGCTTCTCGTGGCGGCCGACGTCGCGCGGCCGGGCGCCATCGAGCAGCTTCAGGTCCTCGGCGCGCAGATCGACGTTCCGGTCTTCTCGATTCCGGGGGGACAGCCGCTCGAAATCTGCAAGCGGGGCCTCGCACACGCCAAAAAGCTG